>Ga0255773_10001913_pt1 | contig 20078 bp, 19 predicted proteins | sample 011ome_17_FD_179971 | JGI IMG/M metagenome (GOLD analysis project Ga0255773, IMG submission 179971) | Coastal salt marsh microbial communities from the Groves Creek Marsh, Skidaway Island, Georgia - 011502XT metaG (version 2) | ecosystem: Environmental > Aquatic > Marine > Intertidal zone >...
ATCTTAAAAAAGAAAAAAACCCTACCAATTAAGGTAGGGTTTTTAAGTGACCTCGGCAGGATTCAAACCTGCAACCTCTTGAGCCGTAATCAAGTGCACTATTCAGTTATGCTACGAGGCCAATATAGGGCTGCAAATATAACTTAATAATTTTTTACGCAAAAGAATTTTTGTTCAAATTCAAAAAACTTAAATTTGTAAAAAAATTATAACATTATGATTATCGAACAAATCTACACCAATTGTCTTGCACAGGGTGCTTACTATATTGAGTCCAATGGCGAAGCTGCAATTATTGATCCCCTTAGAGAACCTCAACCCTACATTGAGAGAGCACAAAAAAGTGGTGCTCAAATCAAATTTATTTTTGAAACCCATATTCATGCAGATTTTGTATCTGGACATGTTGATTTGGCTAAAAAAACTGGAGCTACTATTGTTTTTGGCCCAAATACAAAAACAACTTTCAATTGCTATAATGCCTCCGATAACGAAGAATTCAAGATTGGAAATATCAAAATAAAAGTTTTGCATACACCAGGTCACACACTAGAATCTGTCACTTATTTATTGATTGATGAAAATGGTAAAAATCATGCAGTGTTTACAGGTGACACACTATTTTTAGGAGATGTTGGCCGACCAGATTTAGCTATAAAATCTGATTTGACTGAAAAAGATTTGGCTGGAATGCTTTTTGAATCTTTACGTTCAAAAATTATGACATTAAATGACGATGTGATTGTTTATCCAGCTCATGGAGCAGGCTCTGCTTGTGGAAAAAATCTCAGTAAAGAAACTGTTGGAACCATTGGAGAACAAAAGCAAACAAACTATGCCCTAAGATCTGAAATGAGCAAAGAAGAATTTGTAAAAGAAGTATTAGAAGGCATAAGCCCACCTCCACAATATTTTGCAAAAAATGCACTTCTAAACAAAACAGGGTATTCAGATTTAGACCAAGTGCTTGATTCTGGAAATACACCACTTTCAGTTGATTTATTTGAAGAGCTTGCTGGAAATAACAATACACTCATCTTGGATGTAAGGACACAACAAGAATTTGTAAAAAATCATATTCCTGGGTCAATTTTTATAGGATTAAATGGTGGATTTGCACCATGGGTTGGAGCACTTATTGTAGATATTACTCAGCCCATACTATTGGTTGTTCCTGAAGGAAAATCAGAAGAAGCAGTCACTCGTCTTGCCCGTGTTGGATATGATAACACTCTTGGATATCTGGATGGCGGAATTGAGTCATGGATAAATGCGGGAAAAAAAACAGATCAAATTACTTCTATAACAGCAAATGAGTTTGAACAATACACAAAAAATGAAACCGTTAATGTTTTGGATGTCAGAAAAGATGGTGAATACCAATCTATGCATCTTAGTGGTGATCACATTCAGCATTTTGCTTTAGATTATATCAATAATCAACTTGATCAATTAAGTTCAGATAAAAAATATTACATTCACTGTGCAGGTGGCTACAGGTCTGTAATTGCTGCATCAATACTAAAAGCAAATGGCTTTCATAATATCGTAGATATTTCAGGCGGATTTGCCGCATTGAAAAAGACAAATTTGGAAGTCAGCGACTACGTTTGTCCTTCAACATTATAAGTTAAATTATTTCGGCACTTAAACCCGCTTGTAATAATTTTGAGCAGCGTGGCTTTAAGTCCTCGTATGGCCCTGTTTTTACAGTACATTTACCTTTGTAGTGTACCAATAACGAGCATTGTTCAGCCTGTTCGAAAGTATGATTACATGCATCTACCAATGTTTGAATCACATGGTCAAAAGTGTTTACATCATCATTAAACAATACAATTTCGTTGAATTTTCCATGATCTTCTGTGGTTTCAACAACCTCTTTTATTTTTTCTTTTGTAGCCATTAGTTGATTTTAAATTTTAAAGCTACCCAATCATTTTTTGAAATTTGTGTCTCTAAACTCAAATTGTAATCCACACAAACTTCTTGAATCATGGGAATATCATTTTTATAAAAACCACTTAAAAATAATAAACCATTTGGATTTAAGCAAGTTGCATAGGTAGGAATATCCTGAATGAGAATATTTCTATTGATATTTGCAATAATGATATCGAATTTTTTTGAATTTAAAATACTTGCGTCACCTTTTGAAACTTTGATATTATGACATGAATTTCGTTCAATATTTTCAATGCTGTTCAAATAGCACCATTCATCAATATCAATGGCATCAATTTTAGAAGCTCCTTTCATTTCGGCTAAAATTGCCAAAACTCCTGTTCCACAACCCATATCCAAAACTGTCTTATTTTGAAAATTAGAGTCGAGAATAAATTGAATCATCATGTGTGTAGTTTCATGATGTCCAGTGCCAAAACTCATTTTGGGCTCAATGATGATATCAAATTGTGCAGAACTTTTCTCATGAAAAGGGGCTCGAACTGCACAACGGTTATCGACCAAAATGGGATGAAAATTTTCTTCCCATTGGGCATTCCAATTAACTTGCTCAATGTCTTCGAAGTTGTATTGAATTGAAAATGAATCGTTTTTTAATATCTGTATATCTTCCAACATGGTTGAAAGAAATTCTTTTTTTTGGATGTATGCTGTAACTCCTTTGGGTGTTTCAACAAAACTCTCAAATCCAACAAAACCAAGTTCTGCAATTAGGATTTCTACACCAGGATTTAGAGGCTCAACCTCAAAATAATATGCAATATAAGTAGAGGCGTCCACTTATTTTTAAAATGAATGTATGATAGCATTAAACATATCTACGTCCAAAGCTGCACCACCTATAAGACCTCCATCAACGTCTGGTTTTGAGAAAATTTCTTTTGCATTTGCAGGTTTTACACTACCCCCATAAAGAATTGAAACACTGTCGGCAAGCGTTGGTGAGTACTGCTCAGCAAGTGTTTTTCTAATAAAAGCATGCATATCTTGTGCTTGTTCTGGAGTAGCTGTTTCGCCAGTTCCAATAGCCCAAACAGGCTCGTAGGCTAGTACAATTTGACCCCAAGAAGACTCTGGTAAATGGAACAATGCATTCTTAATTTGACTTGCCACAACTTCATTTTCTTTTCCCGCTTTTCGGTCTGTAAGTTCTTCTCCAAAACAAAAGATAACACGAATGTCATTCGCCAAAGCAGCATCTACTTTTTTGGCAAGCAATTCGTCAGTTTCATTGAAATAGGCACGGCGTTCACTGTGACCTAAAATAACCGTGTTTACACCAACACTTTTTAGCATTGTGGCACTAATTTCTCCTGTATATGCACCACTTTCTGCAAAATGCATATTTTGTGCGGCTACTGCTATTGCACTCCCTTTTAGGGTGTGGCATGCAGCCAATAAGTTGGTAAATGGAGGTGCAATAATCACATCTGTAGTTGAATGTTGATGTGTTTCTAAAAGTTTTGAAACTAGTATTTGTGAATCTACATAGTCTTTGTTCATTTTCCAATTTCCTGCAACAATTTGTTTTCTCATTTTAAGTATTTTCTTAGGTTTTTATCTGTTGTTTTTATCGCTTTGTAGACTACAATTTTTCCATCAGGATCAACAATCAAATACCTTGGAATCCAATCCAAGTCTAAAAAAGTACCCATGGCACCCTTCCAACCCGATTGCATAAAATAATGATCGCCTTGTAAATTATATGTTTGTATTCCTTTTTTCCATGCACCCAAAGATTTGTCTAAAGACAAAAACACAAAGCTCATTTCTGGAAACTCTTGTTGAAGTTCTTTAACTTTTGGTAGACCTTTCCTGCAATCCTTACACCATGAGGCCCAAATATCAATAAATATAGTTTGTCCCTTGTGCTGTTCCAAAATAGCACTAAAAGGCACAACATTTTCATCTATAGTTATGAACTCATCCTTTAGAGCAGCTTCAGAAAATGTAGTTATCTTATACGATTGGCAATTCAGCAAAGTACTCCCTAGTAAAAAGGAAAAAAGTAGTTTTTTCATTTAGTTTAATTTTATTTTAGGATCTAAATAGGCATAGATAATATCAACAACAATATTTAGAATGACAAAAATAGTGGCAATTATTAAAACAGCCCCCATAATTACGGGTAAATCTAAAGTATTTAACGCATTTACAATTTCTTTTCCAAGACCATTCCACCCAAAAACATATTCTACAAAAACTGCGCCAGCCAATAATGATGCAAACCAACCTGAAATTGCTGTTACAACAGGGCTCATTGCGTTCTTAAGAGCATGTTTCAAAAGCACTTGTTTTGCACTCAATCCTTTAGCTTCAGCCGTTTTGATATACTCTTGATTGAATACTTCGAGTAAAGAATTCCGCATCAACTGTGAAACAACAGCAAGTGGACGAATCCCCAAAACAATGGATGGAAGTATTAAATTTTGAAATTGCAAGGCACTATATTCTCCATAATCATCCAATTCGTACAAATTTCCTGTCATTTGTAACCCTGTAAATTCATGCCATAAAAACCCAAACAACCAGGCGAAAATAATTGCACTAAAAAAAGAAGGTAAGCTCATCCCAAGAGTACTAATGATCAGGATAAATTTATCAATCCAATGGTCTTTATACAACGCCGAAATAATGCCCAAAAACACCCCTATTAACAAGGCGATTATAATAGAAGTACTTGCGAGAATAATTGTATTTGGCAGCGTGTCTTTTAGGATTTCTGAAACATTTTTCCCTTGTCGGGTAAATGAGGTTCTTAAATAAGGGGTTTTCAAAACGAAACTCTTATTTTGAGTTTTGAAAAGTAAAATATGATTGTAATTTTTAGAGGAAAGGTGTGTATAATGCTCCTCATTGTTAGAATGAAATGAAAGAGGAGACAAATCGTTCAAATAATATAAATATTGAGTAAAAACAGGTTGGTCAAACCCGTATTTTTGTTGAACTATTTTTAATTGTGCGGCGTCCTCATTCTGTCCTAGCATCATGCGGGCGGGGTCGCCAGGAAGGATATTAAATAGAAAAAAAATAACGGTAACTACACCAAAAAGTGTAATGCAGGTGTTCACTATTTTCTTTACAATGTAATTGCCCAAATTTTATAATTCTAAATCTTCAATATCGTTCCAGTGCACTTTTTGTTGTACCGTTCCTTTTTTGAGCTGTAGAGCACCAGGATTGGATCGTACTACAGTTTTTAAAGCTTTTTCATCACAGATGAAAAATTCAAATTTAAGGTCGTATTCTAGCTTAATTCTATTCTTGACATCTTCTCCAGAAGCGCTTAAGCCAATAACGGTATATCCTTTTTGAAGTGCTTCATCAGAAATTGCTTTTAATTTCAAAAGCCCCTCTTTTTCAGCAGTTTCTAAATTATAAGACACAAGCATCAATAAACGCTCTGCATTGAGGTAATATTCTGTAAAGTCTTCGTCTTCGGATTCAATTGAAAAATCTAATATTGATGGTTGAAAACCTTCTTTAACAATTCTTGTTTCCACACCAACATAAGTACCCTTAATATTTGGGTATGAACCATCTGTTACAATGGTTTGTTGTTCTCCATCAACATCAAAAGTCCATGTAAATTCTTGAACTGCTTTTGGTGCATCGGGGGGTGTACTCATATTTTGAAGGAGATTATCTCCAATTTTATAAGCTCTAAAATCTATACTTGGAAGGTGCATCAGCACATGATATCCAAATGCTAAACTTAAAATTAAACTCAATGCGGCAATGCTATTGGTTACAACTGGGTTAAAAATTGGGGTAATATACTTTCTGCCAAAAAAGATGATAAGAATAAGTGCAAGCAAGACAACATCTTTGGTAAAACTCTCCCAAGGGGTTAATTTTAGAGCATCTCCAAAGCATCCACAGTCTTTCACTTTATCAAAATAAGCGGAATAAAACGTTAAAAATGTGAAGAATACAATCATCAACAAAAGACTCCAAAGTGTGAATTTTGGTTTATAACCAATCAACAAAAACACCCCTAAAACAACTTCAAAAACAACAACAAAAACAGAAATTGCTAGTGCATAGGGCTCCAAAAAAGGAAGGTTTAGCACCTCTGCACTAAAATATTCTTGAAGTTTGTAGGAAAACCCAAGAGGGTCATTGAGTTTGATAAAGCCAGAAATTATAAACAATATTCCAACAAATATTCTAGAAATTGGGGTTAAGATTTTCATTATTTTTCGTTTAAGTGAATGAGCGCAAAAATGGCATAATTAATCATATCTTGATAGTTGGCATCTATTCCCTCGCTTACAAGAGTTTGGCCTGAATTATCTTCAATTTGTTTTACACGCAATAGTTTTTGAAGGATTAAATCGGTAAGGGAACTTACTCGCATATCGCGCCAAGCTTCGCCATAATCATGATTTTTATCCATCATTAATTGTTTGGTTTGAGCAACTTTCGAATCATAGTCTGCCATGGTTTCTTCAAATGACAAATCGGGTTGTTCTACTACCCCACGATCAATTTGAATCAATGCCATGACACAATAATTGATGATTCCAATAAATTCGCTTGCAGCCCCTTCATCAACACGTTGTGTTTTGTTTTGTTGCAATCCACGTATACGTTGCGCTTTAATAAATATTTGATCCGTAAGTGACGGAAGTCTTAGAATACGCCATGCACAACCATAGTCTTTCATTTTTTTTAAAAATAAATCTCTACAACTTGAAACAATTGCATCATATTCTTTTGATGTATTTTGCATAAAATGGATTGAATTTTGCGTAAATTTCGCTTAAAATTTTCAAACCATCAAAATTTATGGTTTAAACTTTATAAGGGCAATGAATTCTGAAAAAAACAATAAAAATTTAAGTCTCAACTGCAAAGGAGAACTCATAGACTTGAGCACACCAAAAGTCATGGGGATTTTAAATATCACCCCTGATTCTTTTTATGATGGTGGTCAATTTAAAGACTCAAAAAGCATTTTAGTGCAAACTGAAAAACTCATTTCTGAAGGGGCTACATTCGTAGATGTTGGCGCATACAGTTCTCGCCCAGGCGCAGATTTTGTTTCTGAAAACGAAGAACTCCACAGAATTACCCCTGTTGTAGAACTCATTCTCAAACATTTTCCAAAGGCTTTAATTTCTATAGACAGTTTTCGAGCAAACGTTATTCGTGAATGTGTAAATGCTGGTGCTGTCATTTCAAATGATATTTCTGCGGGACATTTGGATGATCAGATGATGAAAACCATTGGCGAATTGGGAATTCCTTATATCATGATGCATATGAGAGGAACTCCACAAACCATGCAAAACCTTACACATTACGACCATCTTGTTACTGAAATTTTTAGCTATTTTTCGGAACGGATACAACTTGCAAAGCAACATCAAATTATGGATGTTGTTATTGATCCTGGATTTGGATTCGCAAAAACATTATCTCAAAATTATGAACTGCTTGGAAAATTGGAGTTTTTCCAAAATCTCAACTGCCCTATACTTTGTGGTGTTTCAAGAAAATCTATGATATATAAAACCTTGAATTGTCTTCCAAAAGAAGCTCTAAATGGAACTACCGCCTTGAATATGGTAGCGCTAATGAATGGTGCAAATATTCTTAGGGTTCACGATGTGAAAGAAGCCATGGAATGTGTCAAGTTGTTCAATCAGCTCTAATGGTTTCGATAATATTAGTATCTTTATTCAAATTTTAAGTTTAGTGGAAATTTATAAAGACCTTTTTAATTTTAATATTCTTGATGCCATTGATATTCTACTTGTGGCACTTTTGCTATACTATTTGTACAAACTCATTCGTGGAACAGTAGCCATAAATATTTTTATTGGAATTGTAATATTTTACCTCTTTTTCCTGCTTGTTGATGCACTTCAAATGCGTATGCTTTCTACCATTCTTGGGGGGTTTATGAGTGTTGGTATTATTGCGCTTATTGTGGTCTTTCAACCTGAAATAAGGAAATTTTTGCTGATGATTGGTTCTACAAATTTTGGCAAAAAAAGTGGCATATTAGGGCAATTTAAATTTTTGTCAAACACTGTGAGTAGCAATACCACAAATGCAGACACCATTGTTGATGCATGTGTGAAAATGGGAAGCACAAAAACTGGTGCATTGCTAGTTATTGAGCGCAACAATAACTTAGATTTTTTAGTTGAGACCGGAGATGAGATGAATATCAAAGTGACTCAACCTATTTTGGAAAGTATTTTTTTTAAAAATAGCCCCCTTCACGATGGCGCTATCATCATTGCTAATAATGTCATTAAAGCCACACGTGTTATTTTGCCTGTAACCAACAAAAAAGACATTCCCAATCGTTTTGGACTTCGTCATAGAGCAGCCATAGGAATTACCGAAAATACAGACGCTATTGCTGTTGTTGTAAGTGAAGAATCTGGACAAATTTCTTTTCTGAATAATGGCGAGTTTGTAATCTTTAGCAACACTCAAGAATTAAAAGAAAAACTCAAGGCAGACCTAGCTTAATTCTTTTTCTTTTAAAAATTGAGCTTCATACAACCCTCTATAGACACCGTCTTTGTTTTTAAGAAGCGATTTGTGTGTGCCAAATTCTACAATTTTACCTTTGTCCATCACAATAATTTTATCGGCATTTTGAATGGTAGCCAACCTATGAGCAATAATTATAGACGTTCTCCCTTTGGTAATTTTACGTGTCGCTTCTTGAATCAACTGCTCAGAATAAGTGTCAATAGAAGCAGTAGCTTCGTCTAGGATCAAAAGTCTTGGGTTGATGATATAGGCCCTCAAAAAAGAAATCAATTGGCGCTGTCCAACAGAAAGCATTGTTCCACGCTCCTTGACATTGTATTGATATCCCCCTGGCAACGACATTATAAAATCATGAATTCCAATTTCTTTGGCAGCGGTTTCAACATCTGAAAGAGTGAATTTTGGATGACCTAAAGTGATGTTATAAAAAATAGTATCAGCAAATAAAAATACATCTTGAAGTACCACGGCTACATTTTTCCTCAAAGACTGTAATGAAAATGATGTAATTGGTGTTTTATCAAATAAAATAGCTCCAGAGTCAATATCATAAAAACGATTCAAAAGATTAATTATTGTTGTTTTTCCAGCCCCTGTAGAACCTACAATTGCAACCGTTTGACCAGCTTTTGCTTGAAATGAAATATTTTTCAAAACGGGTTCATTCTCAACATAAGAAAAACATACATTTTTAAATTCAATATCTCCTTTAAAATCTGTTAGTTGCTGAGCGCCAAGATCGTCTATATTGGATTCTGTATCTAAAATTTTAAACACTCGGTCTGCGGCAACCATACCCATTTGAAGCGTATTAAATTTATTGGCAATCTGATGTAAGGGTCTAAAAATCATAGGGACCATCATGATAAATGCTGCCAAATCGCCAACAGATGCCGTTTGTTCAAAAATGACATTCAAGCCGCCAAGCCAAATTACAGTTCCAAGAGTGATAGACGATAATAATTCGGCGATGGGAAAGAATACAGAATTGTACCATACTGTTTTAATCCAGCCTTTTTTATGGCGTTCATTGATTTCTTTAAAACGCTGGTATTCTATTGTTTCACGCGCAAAAAGTTGAACAATTTTCATCCCAGTTAGACGTTCTTGTACAAAAGAGTTCAAATTTGAAACTTCATTTCGTACTTCTTCAAAGGCCTTTTTCATGTGCTTTTGAAAAATTTTTGTCGCTATTAAAACGATGGGGAGCGTACAAAATACAATGATACTCAAATGCCAATTCATATAAACCATAACTGAACCGACAACAAGCATTTTTAGTATATCGCTAAAAATCATAAAAAGTCCTTCACCAAAGATATCGGCAATACGCTCCATATCTGTAACCGTTCTTGTCAATAGAACCCCAACAGAAGAATTATCAAAATATTTCATTTTAAAGCCCAATATCTGCTTAAATAATTTGATTCTAATATCGCGGACAACAGATTGTCCAAGCCAACTCGCATAATAAATAAAAAAGAGGTTGCAAATAACTTCTAAAAAAAGTAAAACAAGCATCCAAATGATGTATTTCAAAAATCCAGGCTGTACTTGTTGTTCGATGTTTTGATCCATGGCAAGCTGCAACACTTTTGGGCGCAGAGAACCAAAAATTGCTAAACCAAAAACTGTAATAAGTGCAAAAATAAAGACCATATAATAGCGTTTTGTATAGCCCAAAAGACGGCCAAACAAGTGTGCATCGAAAGCTATATTCTTGTTGTTTTTAGACATGAAAAATGGAATCAGGGTAAATTATTTCACTCAAATACAAACCTATAGCCGGAGCTGATGCCCCTGCATTTGAACGGTCTTTAGATTGAATAATCTTTTGAAACTCTTCCAGCGAAGTTTTATGATTTCCAACATCGAGAAGAGTTCCTACAATAGCACGTACCATATTTCTTAAAAAACGATCGGCGCTTATTTTAAACACTACTGTGTTTTTTTCTTTAGTCCAATGGGCTTCGGAAATGGCGCAAAGGTATGTTTTTACGTCTGAGTGTGCTCTGGAAAAGCATTGAAAATCAGAATATTCCAAAAGTAGTTTTGAGGCCTTATTCATCAGGTCGATGTCTAAATTTTTATTGTAATAATAAACACCGTCAACATTAAAAACATCTTTTACTGTTGATATTTTGTAAATATATGTTCTTTGGGTAGCATCAAATCTTGCATGAGCATCATTCTTTACTTGTTGAATATGATGTACTGCAATATCTTTCGGTAAAAAAGAATTCAATTTATAAGTTAAATCATCTATATCAATAGCGGTATTAAAATCAAAATGTGCTACCATTTTTGCTGCATGTACTCCAGTATCAGTTCGCCCTGCGCCCATTGTAGTGGTTGGTGTTTTTAGCAAAACAGATAGCGCTTTATCCAAAACAGATTGTACTGTAATAGCATTGGGCTGTACTTGCCAACCATGATAATCGGTTCCATTATAGGAAAGTTCTATGAAATATCTCAAGCTAATTTGATACTTTTGTTACTGAAAAACAAAGATAAGACTTTGAAGCGAAACCCTTTTTGTGTTTTAACAAATCCATGAAAAAAATACTATTACTTTCCGATACCCATGGATACATTGGGGATGAGATTTTAAAACATGTACAAAAAGCAGATGAAGTTTGGCATGCTGGAGATATTGGTGATTTACAAGTTACTGATGCAATTAAAAAACTGAAACCTTTACGTGCAGTATATGGAAACATTGATAGTGCAAAGGCACGCCTAGAGTTTCCCTTGCATCAAAAATTCACAATTGAAGGTGTACGTGTTTGGATGACACACATTGGGGGCTACCCAAATCGGTATCCTAAAATAGTCCGAGAGGAAATTCAGCAACAACCTCCAGATTTATTTATTGCTGGACATTCGCACATCTTAAAAGTGATGCACGACAAAAAACTAAATCTCTTGCATATGAATCCTGGTGCCGTTGGTATACATGGTTTTCATAAGGTTCGAACAATGCTTCGGTTTGAAGTTTCAAATGGGAAAATTCAACATTTAGAAGTTATTGAATTTGAAAGAAGAATACAAAAAAACCCTGAATAAGACAGGGTTTTTTCTCGCACTAATACTACTAAGATAATAGGTTTATCTCAATCGATCTACTGATTTTACGAGTGCTTCATCCTTTTTAATGGCTTTATTGGCTAAAACCAATAATACGATAGAAATAACAGGAAGAATTAACCCAATACCTTTCTCAGCATGTTCTAATGCTCCAGGTAAATTAAGAAGTCGATATACAAACAATCCTAGTAAAATTAAGTTTAATATGATATTAAGGCGACAAACTACAAACTGAGTTTGTCGTGATTTAAATTGAAATACTGCAACAACAGCCAAAACTGTAGAGGCCATAAACAGACTGAAATACTCAATAGAATCTATAGCATAATAGGAGTCATTAGCATTTGTCCAAAGGGGCAACAAAAAAGAGAGTACACCCGAACAGAGAGCCGCTAGAATAATATATACCGTTTGAATTCTTTGAAGCATTATTATTTTTTGAGGAATCAAATGTAGTAGTTTCTTTTTTATTATTTTAAATAATTTATTAAAAATATTGTTGTATAATTGCACTATATAAATATGAAAGCGCTCTTATAGCTTTCATTGATTTTCACTTTATCAACAATTATTTCATTTTAAAATAATCCTCACAATACTTTGTTGCCCGCAACATAAAACCAATTTAAATATCATTAAATACTCAACAAATAATGTTTGAAATTTCACAATTAAAAGAGAAAAAACTCCCTGAATTACAGGAAATTGCAAAAAATTTAAATGTCCCAAAATTCAGAAGCTTAAAAAAATTAGACCTGATTTATCAAATTTTGGATGTTCAGGCGGCCAATCCAACCTCTGAAGCAAAGGAAGAGCCAAAAAGACCTCAAAAACAAAAACGTGAGCGTATCCAAAAACCTGCGCAAAATCAGCAACAAAATGATAATTCTGACCGCGCTCAAGACAAAAATCAGAAAAACTCGTCCAATGCAAACGAAAATGCTACTGCAATTGAGCAACAAAACAAGCCAAAACAGCAGAAACAACAAAAACATAATAACGGGCAAAATCACAAAAACAATAACAACCAGCAACGCAAAGAAAATAACGGTAACAAGGACAATAGAAACCGTTATAAAGAACCAGACTTTGAATTTGATGCGATTATAGAAAGTGAAGGCGTTTTAGACGTAATGTCCGATGGCTATGGGTTTTTGAGGTCTTCAGACTACAACTATTTGTCATCTCCAGATGATATTTATGTATCACAATCTCAAATTCGTTTATTTGGATTAAAAAATGGGGATACAGTACTAGGTCATGTACGCCCTCCGAAAGAAGGCGAAAAATATTTCCCTCTTATTAGAGTGAGCAAAATCAATGGATTAGACCCACAAGTAGTGCGCGATCGCGTAGCATTTGAGCACTTGACACCGCTTTTCCCTAAAGAAAAATTTAATATTGCTGAAAAACAAAGCACCATTTCAACTCGAATTATGGATTTGTTTTCGCCTATTGGAAAAGGCCAGCGTGGTATGATTGTTTCGCAACCTAAAACGGGTAAAACCATGCTCTTGAAAGATGTGGCTAATGCCATTGCCGCCAATCATCCAGAGGTGTATCAAATGATTCTTCTCATTGACGAACGTCCCGAGGAAGTTACCGATATGCAACGTAACGTACAAGGGGAAGTGATTGCTTCTACTTTTGACAAAGAAGCGCATGAACACGTCAAAATCGCCAATATTGTGTTGGAAAAAGCAAAACGATTGGTAGAATGTGGCTATGATGTGGTGATTCTTTTGGATTCTATTACACGTTTGGCCCGTGCCTACAACACCGTACAACCCGCTTCTGGAAAAATATTAAGTGGTGGTGTTGATGCTAATGCCTTACACAAACCCAAACGCTTTTTTGGTGCCGCTAGAAAAATTGAAAATGGGGGCTCGTTGTCCATTATTGCTACCGCACTAACGGAAACAGGTTCTAAAATGGACGAGGTTATTTTTGAAGAATTTAAAGGAACTGGAAACATGGAACTGCAGTTGGATCGTAAAATCTCCAACCGCCGTATTTTCCCTGCAATTGACCTGACGTCTTCAAGCACACGACGCGACGACTTGTTGTTGGACGAAAAAACCATACAACGAATGTGGGTGATGCGTAAATACTTGGCGGACATGAATCCTGTAGAAGCCATGGAATTTATCAATGAGCGTTTTAAACAAACTCGTAACAACGAAGAGTTTTTGATTTCCATGAATGGATAATCAACACTAAATCCATAAAAAAAGGCCTTTCAAACATGAAAGGCCTTTTTTAAAATAAGTTTAAAACAATTATAGCTGTGCGATATGGCTTGCCAATTTAGATTTTAAATTTGCTGCTTTATTGTTATGAATAATATTTCTTTTGGCCAATTTATCAATCATAGACGCCACAGAAGGAAACGCTTTTTCAGCTTTCTTCTTATCGGTCAACTCACGTAAGTTTTTGATCGCATTACGTGTTGTTTTATGCTGATACTTGTTTAGAATACGCTTCGCGTTGTTACTTCTAATTCTTTTTAATGCGGACTTATGATTTGCCATAATGTTCTAATTATTAAACTTTTTATTTGTAGCCCGTAGGGGAATCGAACCCCTCTTACCAGGATGAAAACCTGGCGTCCTAGCCGATAGACGAACGGGCCGTTTTGTTTCGATTTAAATCTGTTGGTTTAAATTCCAAAACAGCTGCAATATTTCTATTGCGGTTGCAAAAATACAACTATTTTTAAATGCTACAACAATCGTGATTGTTTTTTTAGCTTTTTTTGAAAATTTTAATAGGCCTTTGCGAATAGAACACGGCCTTTGGACGGTGCTCCAGAAAATACACAAACACCAGATTCTTCTGGTGTATCATAAGGAATACAACGAATGGTGGCTTTGGTGGCGTCTTTTATTTTTTGCTCGGTTTCGGCAGTACCATCCCAATGCGCAGAAATAAAACCGCCTTTTTCCTCCAAAACTTCTTTAAACGCATCAAAAGAATCAACTTCTGTAATATGCTCATTTCTAAAGTCAATGGCCTTGTTGTACAGAGAGTGCTGAATTTCTGAAAGTAAATTTTTAATTTCTTTGGATAATCCTTCCAAAACAAACGTCGTTTTTGAAAGAGTGTCACGACGTGCGACTTCTACCGTCCCTTTTTCCAAATCTTTTGGTCCAATGGCAATACGCAACGGCACCCCTTGTAACTCATGTTGAGCAAATTTTGCTCCTGGTCTTTGAGTGGTTCTGTCATCATATTTTACACTAATGTTCTCACTGCGAAGTGTTTTCATAATTTCCTGAGCAACAGTGCTTATGGCCTCTAATTGTTCTTCGCTTTTATAAATGGGTACAATAACGACTTGATAGGGTGCTAAATTTGGGGGAAGTACCAACCCTTGATCATCGCTGTGTGTCATGATGAGGGCGCCCATCAATCGTGTAGAAACCCCCCAAGAAGTGGCCCAAACATGATCTTGATCACCAGCACTGGTCATGAATTTTACATCAAAGGCCTTGGCAAAATTTTGCCCCAAAAAATGTGATGTTCCCGCTTGTAGGGCTTTTCCATCTTGCATAAGGGCTTCAATACAATAGGTTTCTTCTGCACCTGCAAAGCGTTCGCTTTCTGTTTTGGTCCCTTGAATAACAGGAATTGCCATAAAATTTTGAACAAAATCGGCATAGACTTGATTCATTTGTTTGGCTTCGTCTAATGCTTCTTGTTTTGTGGCATGTGCGGTATGTCCTTCTTGCCATAAAAATTCGGCAGTACGCAAAAACAAACGGGTACGCATTTCCCAACGTACCACATTGGCCCACTGATTAATTAGTATAGGTAAATCTCTATAGGATTGAATCCACCCTTTGTAGGTATTCCAAATCACAGCCTCGCTTGTTGGTCGTACCACAAGCTCCTCCTCCAGTTTTGCTTTGGGATCAACACGAAGTTTTCCCGGATGTTCAGGGTCATTTTGTAAACGATAATGGGTAACTACAGCACATTCTTTGGCAAAACCTTCAGCATTTTTTTCTTCCGCTTCAAACAAACTTTTTGGAACAAACAAAGGAAAATAGGCATTTTGATGCCCAGTTTCTTTAAACATTCGATCCAACTCTGCTTGCATTTTTTCCCAGATAGCATAGCCATAAGGTTTTATAACCATACAACCTCGTACAGCAGAATTTTCGGCCAAGTCGGCTTTTACCACCAATTCGTTATACCATTTGGAGTAATCTTCAGCTCTTTTTGTAAGGTTTTTAGCCATAATATTGTAATTTGGCACAACTATTGTGTTGTAGCTTATATAAAATTTTAAACAAAACTAAGTATTTTTAAAACGTCCAACAATTTAATTTACAACGTCATGAGATTTATTACATTTTTAAACCACCAAAAAATTGTTTTTTATAGCTTATTTGGCGCCCTATTTTTAGCCTCTTGTGGGTCTTATCAATATGTTGGCATGTCCGATGATGGTATTTATGGTTCTTCTGAAAATGGAGATTATGTAGAAGTAATAAATGATGACAACGCTGAAAATGTTCAAGGAAATAGTTACTATAAAGACTATTTTAAAGGTAAAGCAACAGAATACAGCGATGACAACTCTAGCGTTTTTACTGATGCTGATGATTATAGTGGAGACTATAACAATACTGAAAATACATCTGAAAAATCTTATGCAGGATGGGGTCAAAATAGTGATTCTCAAGTTGTTATTAATATCCAAACAAGACCTTATTACTATGGCTTAGGATGGGGCTATCCTTTTTATAGCAATCGCTGGGGGTGGAATAACTGGGGATGGAATGTTGGTTGGAACAATTGGGGATGGAACAACTGGGGATGGAATGTCGGTTGGAATAATTGGGGTTGGAATTGGGGTTATCAAAACTTTGGATTCTGGGATCCTTATTTCTATAGTGCTTGGCAATCTCCATATGGATATACTGGAAATTTCTACTATAACCCTTATGGAAGACGTTATGGAACATATACCAATGGCTACAGAAATACCGGAAGTAGAAACTTAGCCTACAGATCTGGAAGTTTATCAAGTCGTAGTGCTTTGGGAACAGTGTCTAGAACACGTTCTACTGCGACACGAAGTGCAAATTCTTCAAGAAATTCATACAATACAACAAGAAGTACAACAACACGTTCTGTTAGAAATAACAATGGTACAAGAACGACAACTCGTACAACAAGAACAACCACACAACCTACGAGGTCAGTACGGTCAAGTACAAGAACGACAAGCCCTTCCACAAGAACAACAACAAGAAGTACGCGATCAAGTACGAGAACAACACGACCAACTTATAGCAGACCAACATCAAGACCAAGTAGTACTATGAGATCTAGTGGTGGTACTACAAGATCTAGAGGAGGAGGAACAACTTCAAGAAGAAGAAATTAGCACAATATTTAATTTTTATAAAAAGTAAGTAGAATGAAAAGAATTTTTGTTTCAATATTTTGTTTCATTGCATTTCAAACAATCAATGCTCAATATGTAAGTGATGGTCTAAGATATTCAAGTGGAGAAACTCAAGGAACTGCTCGATTTAAGGCAATGGGTGGTGCATTTGGCGCCCTTGGCGGCGACATCTCTGCCATAAGTATAAACCCAGCTGGCGCTGCCATTTTTAATAGAAGCCATGGAGCATTGTCAGCATCTAATAATAATATTTCAAAAGATGCTGCCTATGGTGGTGGAACCGCTAATAGAACTGAAAACAACTTTGATTTACATCAAATAGGAGCTGCATTTGTGTTCAAAAACAACAATACAAAATCGCTTTGGAATAAGTTTGTGGTGAGTATATTTTATGAGCAATTACAAGACTACAATACGCGTTTTTTTGCGGCTGGCACAACAAATAATTCCATTTCAAGTTATTTTTTACAAAATGCAGATGGATTAAAATTGGGGGATATTAGAATGCTCACAGGAGAAACACCAACACAGGCCTATGCAGATATTGGAGCTAGCTTTGGTTACCAACACCAACAAGCATTTTTGGGTTACGAAGGCGGAATTTTAGAACCTGGTGATGATAATGATGACAACAATACGGCATATACTTCGAACATAGCATCAGGAAATTTTAATCAAGAGTTTGATTATGAATCCGTGGGTCATAATGGTAAGTTTTCAGCCAATATTGCATTTCAATACAATGAATCTATAAGTTTAGGATTGAATCTAAATTCTCATTTTTTGGAGTTTAGTAATAAAACATTTCTAATTGAAGAAAACGATAATGTTGGCTCAACAGTGAATCTTGTAAATTTTGAAAATCAATTATTTACAAAAGGCGAAGGTTTTTCATTACAACTCGGAACTATTGTAAAATTATCTGACGAATTGCGTTTTGGATTTAGTTATGCTTCGCCCACATGGTTCACACTTCGTGAAGAAACAACGCAATATTTATCCACATTCAACGATACAGAAAATAACGGATATACTGTAAATCCAAATATCGTTAATATTTTTCCTGAATATGATTTAAAAACACCTGGTAAAATTACAGGAAGTGTGGCTTATGTTTTAGGTAAAAAAGGACTGATTAGCTTTGATTACTCACGCAAAAATTATGCTAATATGAGTTTTGATACAGGTGATAATCAATTAGATACTGCACTTAGTAATGATATCAATAACACTTTTAAAGTTGCTAATACTTATAGGCTAGGCGCTGAATTGAGGCACAAAAATATTAGTTTTAGAGGGGGATACCGAATTGATGAAAGCCCTTACAAAGACGCAAAAATGGCTGGTAATTTAAATGGATTTTCTCTAGGCATTGGCTACAATTTTGGATATACCAAACTTGACTTAGCTTACGAAAATATAGAACAAAAAAGACAACAACAATTTTTTGAAAGTGGCACACTTGATGCAGCTTCAATAAACAACAAAAACTCCATTGTCTCACTTACTTTAAGCATGGATTTATAATCTGAATTAGTCTAAAATAAAAAAACCCAGCAAAGCTGGGTTTTTTTATTATTATCACTTACCTCTTCAAGCTAAAATGTGCTCGGAGTTGTTTGGGTGCTCCTGTTGTTAAATCATTGTATTCCAATAAGAACCAGTAATCCGTTGTTGGCATCTTTTGGCCATTGTAGGTGCCATCCCAACCATCGCCTGCCGGACTGATTTGCTTTAACAACTTCCCATAACGATCAAATATCAAAATCCTAGACCCTAACTGAACCGATAAGGCTGGTATATTCCATGTGTCATGATACCCATCACCATTAGGCGTAAAATACCTCGGATAATCCACAATAAATACCTGTTTTACCGTAACACCACAGCCATTAACATCGCGTACATTAATCGCATGCTCCCCTGGTGTTACCCCAATAAACGTTCCACTATCCTGCCATGGCCCCTGATCTAAACTAAACTCATAAATCCCTGTGCCTGTGGCCGTAGCCACAATAACATGCATGTCTGCAAAATCCTCCGTTACCACATCTACAGTGACATCCGGTGAACCACTCTCACTAACCGTGAAAATTTCTAATGGCGCTGAGCAGCCCGTAGCAGAACTCAAATAACTCACCTCTAGACTATAAATACCGCCCTGATCAATCGTATATGTTGATGCTGTACTTAAAATTGCGCCTAATTCATCACGCCATGTAAAACTATAAAACGCTGATGAAAGCCCTGGATCTATCTCTACAGAATCTAATCCTCCACCTAAAGCATCTGAACAAATTACATAATCGTCTTCCAAATTCACTACTGGTAATGGATTTACTATCAAATCAATTGTACTAATAACATAACAACCCGTAAGTGTGTTTTCCAATCGTATGAATATCGTTTGTAAACCAGGTGTTGTAGTGGTAATACTATTTCCTAAGGCATTTGAATTTACATCGGCATCAGAAAATGTCTCATGAAAGGTAACCGCCATATCAGATTGAGAGCCTATAACCTGAGTTACTACTCCACTCATATCAAAGGTTAATAACCCATCCGTGTCATCATCACAGTCAGACAGTGGATCAATAACTGGTAGTGGAACGGGCTCTGGATTGACCGTAACAGTAACGGTAAATGTTGCTCCCACACAGTTGTCCGACGAGACTGGTACAAAACTATAAACTACATCTAGTGGTGTGGTGCTTGTGTTGGTCCACTCGTCCAAGGCGATGGCATCTGATGCTAAATTCGTTCCCTCTACAGCATTAAAACTGCCTGCTACTAATCCTGCCGCTGGGGTAATGGCGGTAAGCTCATAACTCACCACCGAAGGGCCATCGGCATCATCCCCTAATGTAAGGTCAACTGTTGAGTCACTACAAATCGTTGTGGTTTGGTTCAATACCACAGGCTCTGGATTGACCGTAACAGTAACGGTAAATAATGCTCCCGCACAGTTGTCCGACGAGACTGGTACAAAACTATAAACTACATCTAGTGGTGTGGTGCTTGTGTTGGTCCACTCGTCCAAGGCGATGGCATCTGATGCTAAATTCGTTCCCTCTACAGCATTAAAACT
>Ga0255773_10001919_pt1 | contig 20027 bp, 25 predicted proteins | sample 011ome_17_FD_179971 | JGI IMG/M metagenome (GOLD analysis project Ga0255773, IMG submission 179971) | Coastal salt marsh microbial communities from the Groves Creek Marsh, Skidaway Island, Georgia - 011502XT metaG (version 2) | ecosystem: Environmental > Aquatic > Marine > Intertidal zone >...
GTTGTCTCGGAGCCGTCGGGAGACTGGAGAATAACATTGAAAGTCATCAATTGATATCGGGTTCAGTATATATTATATCACATGAAGAGGACTTCATGATCTTTGTCAGTGTCCACTAACCACTCGTTAAACTCAGCATACAAATCGGTTGCTTCATGATACATCTCTTGGTCAAGAAGCGTTTGGATTCTTGCTTTGGCCCAATCGTAAGTGCCAGCAACTGTGAGTTCATAACTCAGGTCCATAGTAGTCCTTGCGCATGTAGCGTCCGAGTATGTTGCTATTATAATACATCGGAGAGCCTGTGTCAAGAGACTCTTTCAGGACATCGTTGAGGAAGAGTTGCTTTGTCTCCTCATAGTTACAATGTCCCTTAGTCTTATGCAGGCTCAAGATCTCTCTGGTAAAGGAATCCTTACCAAAGAGTTTGATATCTGCCTTGAGTTCAGGACACGAACCATAGTATTTTTTCCAGTCGGATTCCTGCTTTACCTTCCTTTTCTTTCCAGGAGGTGTTCGGAATGACCAAAAATACTTTCTACCAATGTAGCGTCGTGTGTTTGACTTATTGGTAATGAGATAAACAAAGCCGTAGTAGTCCCCAATATCAGGGGAATCAAAAGTCTTACCATTATATAACCACGGATTGGGGTAACTATTCAGTGATTGAGTCGATGACATCTCTGATCAGCCCTTCATCACTTTCTGCATAAACAACTGCTGCCTCATCAAGGTCAGCGCAATGGCCGGTTTCAACCACATAGTTCATGAATAATTGTCTCTCTTCTGCGAACTTCAGAACGCTCTCAATGAACTCCTCAGGAGCACCTGTAAGGAACTCAATTGCCTCTTGATAGTCTTGTACCTGACCCTCAGAGATGAGGAAATCAGCGATCAGAGTGAAGTTGTCAGACTCATCTACAGTCTTTCTACGACCACCACTCATGGGTTCATCATGTTGCTTAGGTCCACTATCCTTTCCATACTTTTTCTTGGCGACAGCTCTCTTAGAACCATCAGCATTTCTGAAGTCTGAAGGATAGGTTGCTTCATCAACCTTTTTCTTCTCTAATTTATCAAGTGCTTTTTGATTTGCCTTGATTGCTTTGTCATATCCACCACCTGGTTTGCCAACACCACCATGCTTTCCGCCAGGTCTACCGAATGGATCTTTCTCTTCTTTGTAGTTGCTACGGGCTTTCTCATCACCCATCTTGGAGAAGCGCTCATTCTCCTTCTGACGGGAGATAGCAGAGACGATCTTAGAAGACTTGTCCATTGCAGACTGCTTCTTCTGACCTCTAGAGGACAGTGCAGTGCGGGCTAAGTTGCCAGCACGGCGATACATCTTGTTCTCTTTTGCCTTGTCGATCTCTTTGTAACCTTCTTCGACTTCAACTTCAACTTCTTCTTTCTGAGCTCTCTTACGCTTGGCAAAATCAAAATACGACTCACCAGGACGGAGTTTATTATCATCCTTCTTCTTATCTGCTGCCTTAGCAGCATCAGCACGATCTTCACGAGCACGCTGATTGGCACCAGGACCACCCAGTTTACGATCCTTCTCAGGATCAGGATGCCAGGTGTCCGCACGCTCTTGCACATCCTCTCCTTCGGGAGCAGGGGGATTGTTCATCTGTCTATACAACTCCGACAAACCACGGAGTTGATCCATCCCCTTATACAGATCCATCGACTCTAACCTAAAACGTGAAACTATTTAGGTTTTCAGAGTTTAAATCCGGCGAATGTGTCCTTGTTTACATCCTGCTTGATGCCGCCAACGATGTAGGATTCTACCTCAGTTTCCTGTGGTGCCACTTGCAATCCTTTAGAGGACAACCAGTGCTCTGTCCAGGGTAATGGATTGTTCTTTTGGGGTACATCATAGATGGGTTTGATTCCAACCGCCTTCATGCGGCGATTAGCAACCCACTCAACATACTTGCTAAGAAGTTTATCGTTCAGACCAATCATAGATCCATCTCTGAACAGATAATCAGCCCATGCTTTCTCTTGATTGACGCAGTTCTGGAACTGTTCCATAAACCAAGGTTCTTGTTCCTTGGCAATCTTCTTCATCTCAGGATCATCACCTTCACGCCACTTGTTCAGGATATTTTGCGTGAGTACCAGGTGTTGCGATTCATCTCTCGCGATAAGCGAAATGATTTTGGCAGACCCCTCCATAAGTTTAAGCTCGCCAAAAGCGAAACTACAAGCAAAAGACACATAGAAACGAATGCCTTCCAGGATATTGACATTCGCGACTGCTCTATAGAGTTTTGTCTTGAGGTCATACAGATTTGCTTGTGCAGTTGGTACTTGCTCTAGTGCATGTTGCCAATCATTGGAGTTTCCATACTGTTGGGCAGCTCTCACAAACTCATCATATCCAGAGGTAACACTAGTTGCTCTCTCCATGATGTTTGCATCGTCCAGAATCGTATCAAATACCTCTCCAGGGTTTGAATATACGTTCTTGATGATGTATGTGTAGGAACGGGAGTGGATCATTTCCATGAATCCCCATACGGTCATGGCAGATTCAAGCTCAGGTAGTGAGCAGTAAGGGATAAAAGCCATCCCAGGACCACGCCCTTGTACGGAGTCAAGCATGATCTGGTACTTGAGATTGGAAGTATAGATGTGCCTCTGTTCCGCATTGAGTTGAGCGTAATCTCCACGGTCTTTTTGAAGGGAGACCTCTTCGGGTCTCCAGAAGTATCCAAGTTGTTGAGTTGTTAACTTATCAAAGACTGGATATCTAAAATTATCATATCTTTGGAGTCCCAGTGGTTTACCAAAGAACATAGGCTGCTTAGTAGCGTCATGTGTTTCTGGATTAAATACCGTCATTCCCTGAACTTTGTTCTCATATCCCGCGCTGACCTTAAATTTTACAGGACTCACAGTCATCTTCTTCCGTCTCCTCGATAAGTGATAGTATTTGCTCTAGATCTTCTTTTTTATCTTCTAAATCATCTGTCTTCAGGTCATGCGTGTTCTGGTAGTAAGAGGTTTTCCATCCAAGTTTGTAAGTTGTGAGAAGATCTTGTGCCATAACAGAAACAGGCACTTCATTATCAGGGTAATGCTCTGGATTGTAACTCCAATTACCACTGATTGCCTGATCAAAGAACTTCTGCATTATGGCGACGATCTTAATATAACCCTCGTTAGATTCCATATCCCAGAGAAGGGTGTAATTATTCTTGAGATGACCGTACGAGGGGACAATTTGCTTAAGAGGTCCTTTCTTGGATTTTTTAATGGACAGGTAGTCTCTAGGTGGTTCGATTCCGTTTGTGGCATTTGACACAACGGAACTGCTCTCCGAAGGCATCTGTGCGGACAGTGTGCTGTGTCTGAGACCGTATTTCTCGATGCTCTCTCTAAGAGCTCCCCAATCACAGGCATATTCTGGCGCGACCACTTCATCAACTTCCTTCTTATATGTATCGATGGGAAGAATTCCATCTGCATACTTGGTGCGACCGAAGTCACTACACCATCCTTTCTCTTTTGCAATCTCGTTGGATGCTTTGAGAAGGTAGAATTGGAATGCTTCCGACAGTTCATGGACCAGTTTATGCGCCCTAGGATCGTCGTAATGCTCCCCGTTCTTAGCAAGGTAGTGTGCCAGTCCAATGAACCCGATTCCAAGCGATCTACGCGCCTTTGTGGCACGCTCAGCAGCCTTCACAGGGTACTCTTGATAGTCAATCAGTTCTTCCAAACCACGAACAGAGAGGTCACAGAGTTCCTCAAGTTCGTTAAGGTTCTTTAGTTTGCCTACGTTGATAGCAGACAGAATACACAGCGCAATCTCACCAAAATCATCATCAATATGATTGATGGGATCGGTAGGCAGAGTGATCTCCTGACACAGGTTACTCATATTCACCTTGTCCTTGAAGGAGGAATGAGAGTTGCAGTGGTCAATGTTCATGATATAAACACGACCAGTCTCTGCACGCTCTTTCAGTAGGTTGAGAATGAGTTCTTGAGCACTGACAGTCTTTCTTGAAATAGACTGATCCGATTCATACTCCACATAGCGATCATCAAATGAATCAGTACCAAAAGCATCATAGAGTCCCGGTACATCATGCGGTGAGAACAAGCTAATCTCTCCATTCTGGATGAAACGCTCGTAGAAAAGTTTTGAAATCTGGATTGAGTAATCAAGTTTCCTCACGCGGTTGTCTTCTGTACCCTTGTTGTTCTTGAGAACAAGGATATCTTCTATTTCTTGGTGCCAGATTGGGAAGTGGACAGTCGCTGAGCCACCTCGAATTCCATTTTGTGTACAGCACCTGACAGTCGATTCAAACTTTTTAAGGAATGGTACAACACCTGTGTGTTGAACTTCTCCACCACGGATTTTAGAGTTGATTCCACGGATTCGACCTGCGTTGATGCCGATTCCCGCCCTTTGTGCAACATATTTGCCGATAGCCATATCAGAACTAAAGATGCTATCGAGGGTGTCATCAACATCAACAAGAACACAGCTAGCAAACTGTCGAAGTGGGGTTCGTACGCCTGCCATGATGGGCGTTGGGATGTTGATTCTGTGTCTGGAGATGGCATTGTAGTAGCGTCGTACATATGACAGCCTTGTTTCCTTAGGATACTCAGCAAAAATCGTGAGAGCAATCATAATGTACATGAACTGTGGAGTCTCGTAGACTTGTCCACTGCTCCTGTCCTGTACCAGATACTTATCAACTACCTGGCGAAGACCAGCGTAGGTGAACATGAAATCACGCTCATGATCAATGTAAGTATTTACTTCTTCGATCTCTTCCAAAGAATACTTTGTAAAGATTTCCTTATCATATACGTCATTCATGGTGCAATTCATGATCTGAGTGTTCAGATCAGGAAGAGTCCTCATCTTTCCATACAATGACTTTCTAACGGCGAACAGAAGTAAACGTGCCGCGACAAACTGATAATTAGGATGCTCCAAATCGATGAGATCACTAGCACTCCGAATAAGAATTTCTTGAATCTCTGCGGTTGTGATTCCATCATAGAACTGAATCCCAGAATTGATCTCTACTTGACTTGCAGAGACTCCAGAGAGTCCTGAACAAGCTGCTTCCACCATTGTATGGAGTTTAGTCAAATCAATTGGTTCAGTGGTGCCGTTACGCTTCTTGACTTTGATACCGTTGCTCATACTTTTTTCCACTGATTGAACTTTACTTTTGCTTCTAGACCACTGTAGACATTACATTCTACTACAGACTGGACATCATGTCCAGCTAAAACCATATCATTTATATCTTTCTGGTCAACACCAGAAGGCCAAATGACTACCTTATCACCACTGGCAATGGTTCTGTCGATTCTATTGACAATCTCTCTATTGCGCGGTTCGTTGTCATAGATCCAAACAGGATCGCTAATCCCCCAACGACTAACGTCAGCATCAGCTCCACACATAGCAATCGAGTTGCATAAGAATGTGCTGTCGAAAGGTCCTTCTGTAACATAGACTGGACCATCGCCTCTGATTGTATCAAGTCCGAAGATTTTTGGTGCTTCATCGCTAATCATTATGGTGAGATATTTAGGTTTTGAAGTAGGGTCTAATGCTCTACCTTGGAACCCAATTAATTGCTTTTCAAGATATAAAGGAATGACTATTCTAGGCTCAACACGTAAGCTCTGATGATTACTCTTCTTATAACTTTTGACAAACTCGTTAAAGTCTTCTGCGTAATAGAATCGACTGGGATCAAGACCACGTTTTTCAAGATAGGTTCTAGCAATATCCACTGTATCACATAGAGGGAGTAGGATATTGGCCTTAAACTTAGGTTTCTCAAAAACGAAGGATGTAGTTTCACTTGGCGCAGCATTTCGACCTCTCTTACCGTCCTTGAAATTCTCCAAAAGATACTTCTTATGTAACTCTGGATCAATGTGTTTCAGAAAGTTTGCAAACGACATCGAAGCACCACAGTTGTGGCACTTGTAATTGACGTTAGTCTTGATACTATACAAGTATCCCCTGCTGACATTCTTGCGCTTAGCAGAATCGCCACACAGGGGACACCTAAAGTTCCAGAGTCCTGGCTTTACCTTCTTGAATTTCTCCAGTCTAGGAGAAATAAGGGTGATGAATTCGTCGGTTACCAGGCTCATTCGCAACCTTCACTACGCTCTCTATTGTAGCACTTTTGCCTGATAAAAACAAGTGCTCTGCGAAAGTTGAAATGACTGGTCTTACAAAGAAAGATAGTACAAGTATGCCACCCAGGGCCATGTATATTCTTTTTTCAATTCCTTGTAGACGGTCTTTGACCATCAAAATATCTCTTCTACAACCTTCCTTGACAATCTGAAACTCAGCGTTACATTTATCTGTCAGATTATCAATCTTAGTGAACAAGATGTCATCTACCTTATCTTGCTTCTCTAATTTCTCCGAATGAACCGCTAATAACTTGCTCATCTGCTCATTCATATCAGCAATTCTGCCGATAGCCTGATCCATGCGATCGATTACATCGGCCATGGACTCCAGTTTAGTGGAGAGAATTGCTATTTGCGTTTGGTTGTTGGTCTCCATCTCTTGATGAGGTCCTTACGGTCTTTGTAGGGTTGCTTTCGTCTTAGATCCAGAGGTTTGTCATAACCTGCTGTGGGCGAACCAGAGTCTGTCTTTGCACTGCCACGATACATTGCACCACCACCAGATGAAAAAGACATTACAGGTGCCTCTTCTCTGAAATAATGAATGATTCTGTCCAGTGCTTTAGATTTCATTTAATAATTCCAAACAAGTCTTATCCTCTTCGATATCTGTAAAAGACGATCTAGGATAATCTGGTAATCTATTCAGAAATAGCAGAAAACTCTTAGCAGAAGGCCAGAGATTCTGTTCTAGTTTAAAGAACAACAGTGGAACTGTTGCGTCATTGAATACATTAAACAGGATTGTTAAATGATTTAGAATCAGGTTAGTCTTTAAGACGCCCGTAGTTTCGTAGCGTTTTAGCAAACGCTTAACATACTTAAATCTCTTCAGATCGTCATAGAAATCATCCTCAGTCAGTGCCTGAGGATTATCGTAAAATTTGATGGCGAATAAAAGATAATTTTGATCGTTCAACTCAAGGAATTTCATGCATCACCAAGTAATTACTGGGGAGTAGGATAGAGGATACCGTTAGATCCGGTAGTAATACCAGACATCGCGACAAGAATCTCTTTCTTAACTCTAAGTTCACCGTGACAATCGATGTAGGTTGTAACACCAACCCAACCAGATCCAGGAGCAGTGTATTTCTTATTTACAGCCGCAGATTCTTGACCACCAATCGTCAGTGCTTCATCAATACCATAGATCTGCTTATCGTAACCACCCTTCAGGCGCTTGACGATGATTCTGTCTCCGACAGAGACCGCACTAAGGATCGTAGAAGCGAAACTTACCATGCGATTAGAGTTGCTGGTAAATTGTACCCCTGTTCCTGCAGTGATAGCAGCAGAGATTGTAGATGCAAGAGAGACGGAAGTAGATCCAATGGACTGAATTTCAACTTCTGCGTTAGAACCACCTGTCTCTACCAGAACTGTGTCTCCGCTGTTAGCGAAGATACCAGATGGAGATCCACCAGTGATATACAGGATGTCAGTACCAATTCCAGCCGCATTGTTAGCAGCGATTGTTCTGAATGCAGTGCCGATTCCGGTGATAACCAGGTCAGTTCCACCGTTCTCAACAGCATCGTTAACTCCAAGATCAGTAGCATCAATACCCAGGTCTTTAGTATTGATAGCGGCGTCTTCTAATGCTTCTCTAACTCTGAACTGTTTGTAAGATGCAGCAGTATCATGCTTGTTGCTGTAACCGTGATCAAGAACACTAGACTTAGGAAGTTGTGAGATGTAGAACGAAGTTCCTGCGATTGCTGCGCCACTCAAACCAGCAGTTGAACCAATTGTCAAACTGGTTGCGTTAGTAATTGATTTGATTACTGCATCGCCAAAATAAGTTCCCCCCTCTCCGCGATATCCAAATCGGATAATGTCGCCTTCTTGAGCGTAACCGGTAACACCAAAACTGGTACCCGACCCAACTACGGCTCCAGTGGAGTATGTCAGCGTGACAATGCCGGCCGCCTTATGGGTAATATTGTCGTCGTTTCCCCAAAGAGCCATGTTCTTACACCTGTATAAACGTTGAAGTTATATTGATATTTATACAAAGGAGATCCACGAGGAGATCTCCATTGTCATCAGTCTCTTGACTTGATAGCTGCTGTGACCGTTTCCAGTAACTTGTCATCCATCTCAGTCTTGGTCAGTTTTACTGCCTTACTAAGGATAACCAGACAGATATCAATCAACTTTTCTCCCAGTTCCTCATTGTCGGGAATCTTGGAGACGGCATCGCCAATAATTTTCGATGCCAAGGGTAGAAGAAATGCAAGCATGACTATAGAGCGAATTTCACTCTATATAGGATTTATCTGCTTTGCGCCTCTAACCTAAATTGTTCAAAATTTTTCCTTACTCTACCTTGATTAGCATTATCAATCTTGTTCAAATACTCATTAGATGCGTCAACCATGTTGTCAACATCTTGTAAAGTCAATCTTTGAATTGGATAGACATTGGAGAATCTCCATTTCGCCAGTCCAGATTGTCCAGGAGTTTGATAGTCCTGATCTAACTCATCATCATCGATTGGAAATAGGAATTTATCTACACCTGCTTGTGGAGTTACGGAAGCATCTCCGGTGTAGCCACCATTACTCCCAATGTTCATATTTGGGAGTGCCATAATTACTCGACAGAATCCTTACTGTACTTAGCACGAATTTGTGCTTTTACAACATCGACAGCAGCACGACGATCGTGCTCTCCCTCATTGATTCCTTTCAATTGAGCGACTCGATGGTTGAAACTTGCAGAGATATCACTCTCTTCTTTCTGTGGCATCAGTTCTTTCAAACGCGATGCAACTGCTTTGTCAACTGCTTCTTTCAGAGGATCAATTACAACTTTGCTTTCAATCTGATTGATTTCTGCCTTGAGTTTTACCTCTTCGATTCTCTTACCAAGATCAGCCTTGGTCTCCTCCATTTGGGGGTTGATGGTGATCTTGTTTTTGATTCCTTTCTTGAGGTTGATCTTTTCTTCATCCTCAGGGTCAAGGTTGTCGCTGAGATTCTCAAAGAAACCAGTTCTCCAATCGTAACTTTCGGACTTAACTCTGACCTTAAGTGCAGTCTCTTCTCCCATTTTCTTAGCACCTTTATCGGTGACAGTAGAAATACCACGGAGAGTCTTACCAGCAGCCTTCTTAAGACCACGCTTCATTGCACCACCAAGGCGACGCAAGAAACCTTTCTTCTTCTCTCCACCACTGGAAGATTCGCCACTGGAAGATCCAGAGTCGGACGAAGAGGACGAAGAATCAGACTTAGCAGCGGCACTACCACCAGTAGTTCCACTCTTGCTTGTGTCAGTTGAAGCAGCCTTAGGAGGTTCAGACTTGCTAGAAGTGTCAGGACGTGACATTGCCTTTGCTTTCTGCTTCTCTTTAGCAGCAGAAAACTCACCTGCAACTTTACCAGCAGTAGAAACTACTTTCTTACCAACTGCCTTAATACCAGACTTTGCTTTAGCAGCAGCGACAGATCCTGCCTTCTTAACAGCAGATCCTACCTTCTTAACAGCAGAACCAACACGATCAGCACCTACTTTTACTGCCTGTTTTGCTTTCTTAGCAACAAATCTCTTTGCAGCACCACCAGATTGGGGACCATCGGCAGTGGCACCCATTCTCTTTCTTTCGAGTCTACCCTTTGCAATAGCACCAGCGTCTCTTTCCTCAGCGAGGAACTGGTCACTATCAATAAACTCAAGTGTTTCAGTCAAGAAACCTTCTTGCTCGATCTCCTCAAAGACATCATAGATAGTTGCTTCTAATTCTTCGTCAGAAACAACTCTGAGCATAGGATCAGACAGAATAGATTCCCACTCTTCCTTAGCGGTCTTCTTTTTCTTCTTATTCTTACCACCCATTTCATCCTTGCCAGTAGCCCCAGCAATCACATCACCACGGGTGACCTTATCATATGGGGGATAGTTGTTAGCAAGATTGCCGTCGTTTGCTTCTTTCTGGGTCGTCACTTTTTCTTTCCCCTTCTTAGAGTTATCATCGCCCTCATCATCGGCGGGTGTTTTATATGTAGACATTTCTACAGATGAAATATTCTTAGTGCCTCTGAGTTTCGTAATAGTCTTACGATCTGCCTTACGATAGTAAGTTTTTCCAGCGGCTTTATCATGGACTCTCACAGAATATTTTCTGTCTTCGTCCTCAGTCATATCAAATGATTCACCAAAAAGTTTTTCACGAACTGACTTCTTTTCAACAGGTGTCATAGAAGCATTACCAATATAAGAATTGAATGCAACTTCTAATTCTACCTCATCCTGCTTAGCACGATAACGAATATCATAGACGGCTTGGCGAACACGCTTTGCGGATGCTTCGTCGTCAGATCCACCCTTAGGACCCTGAGCAGGGCTGTTAGGGCTGCCAGGTTGGTAAGGAGGGTTCTTTCTTGCAGGAAGGTCCTCAAAGAAGGTTCTCTTCATCGTCTTCAATTCGCAGTTCTAGACTTTCTTTTACTCTTATTTATGAAGGACTGTATTTTCTCTCTGGGAGTCAACCCCTGTACATACTCACGATATGAATCAGTTCCCACTAAATTAACTTCAGAGAGGTCCTTAATCCAGGATTTAAACAGGTATCCTTCCTTTGTAACACAGATCAAATAGTTAGTTCCTCGACGAATGACCTTACCAGTCAACCCAGTATTGATACTCTCGACAAAATCACCAACATTAAAAATGTTACGATTTACATAGTTCTCGCGAAGGTTCTTCCAATCAAACTTAGGAGCGATCTCCCACAGTTCAACTTCCTCCTCTACATCCATGATATTCATATTCAAACGAACAGAATTGTATAGATCTTTCTTGGCCTTGTCGCTCAGTTCTTGGGAGAGTCCTTTGACAAACGTGTCGTAATCTCCTTCTGCAGCTGCTTTTCGTAACTTAGAGGCAGACATACCCTCGACACCTTCGGCATCAGGGTTTCGCTCACCGGCAGAAACAACGTTAATCGTATCAAAACTGTAGAGCTGACCGTTGTAGTCGTTCGCGAGCCTCTCAAATTCTTTGAGTCTGTCAGAACCCACAACGATATTGATCGAACGGTATCCTGCATTATGTGCTGCTTGCAATACATCAAAGATGGTCTTCATCTTGGCATCGAACACAATATTATTAGCGTGCTCGGGGTAAGATGCTTTCATCCAGTCAACTTTCTCTTCGCAACCCAGAGGATTCTTCTTAGGATCGCAACTGTGAGAGGGATAGATTCTGTACTCATCAGTACCAGCAACCTTTTTGACAGCATCAACCAACTTGCCGTGACCAGCAGTGGGTGGGTTGAAGCGACCAAAACCAATGGTGATACCACCACGAGTTTTTTCTACCTCAGGTGCAGTTGCAGTCTCTGCTTCTGCTGCCTGCTCCAATACATTTGTCATGCGAGCCACAGACTTGTCAGTTGTGAGGAATTCGCTGAACTTTTTCATTTCCAGGATTTGGCGGTGGTGAAGTTGAGGTGACTGAAGGTGTTGCGATCGACTAGTTTGAAGACCTTGGAACCTTGGGACAGGACGAAACCTTCGTGAGGAGTAGGTTTACCCATTATACGACACTCAACAAACGAATCTGTATCATTGACACAATTCAACAGACGCATCTTGATTGAAGAGACGACCAGATATAGACGGAACAGTGTGACATTGACCTCACCCTTATATTTAGAAGGCAATGAATCATACATTACGCGAGCAGAAGGGAACTCTCCTTGCTCTCGGATGAATTTGTTACAGTGTTGCTTGATTGCTGCAACTGATTTTGCTGAGGGGAACTTGGCGAATCGTGCGATCCCTTTGGCAAGAAGTGAAAGATACTGATAGCCAGGGTAAGTAATGCTAACTTCAGGACTACCGATAATGCAAGACTGATCTTCAGGAAACGGATTAGAAAAAACGCTGCTAGGACTTGAAAAATTACCTTCATAATGAGTGTGTGCAACTACGTTGATAGGATCAGTAAGAGTCTTCTTGAAGACATACTCAATCAGTTGAGGTTTGAAGACGCTGCCAGAACCAAACCCAATGAAGTCACCCTGAACATAACCAGAGTGGGGTGCAGGCAGACACTCAAGTGCAGTATGCAGGATGCAAGCGACAGGGCCGTCACCATGATTACGCTCAATGTCAGCATGAGTGTAATTGATCTTGACCTTGACCTTGTTGAAGACTGACTTAGTACCCACAAAGAACTTACCCGTCTTAGGACAGGTACCCCACACCAGTGCAGGAGAACCATCCCACTTGATCGCAACCTTGTGATCACGAGCGGTCAGGAAATCTATAACCGACAGATCGCCAGACAGGATGGCGTCTTCAGGGTGTTCTAGGTGGGTGTTTTTCATGCTCTTATTATAGCAGAAATTCACCGTGCAGGCACAGGGAGGTGGACAGTTTGCGAACTGGTTACCCAATAACAGTCTCCGTTTTAATTTTTGCTGCCTTATTCTCTGCTTGTGAAATGGGAGTAGCCCATGGTTCAATTGACATCTTCAAAGCAGATGCAAAAGGAGCACTTTCAAATTTAAATCTAACTCTAATAATCCTTTTAGTTCCTTTTTTTACGCCAAATGAATATCCAGTGTCTCCCCCAGCACTCTCATAAGAAAATTTTGCAGTATCATCCATTAACGCTTTAAACTTTTCATTCTCCTGTCCTGTGGGATTTTCCACTCTCGCAGTATTAGTTTGGTTATAGTTACCATAACCAGTAACTTTGACATACTTAGGAAGTCTATCAGTATCAAGAAGATCCTGAAGGATATAAAGCATTACTTCACCATCATCTTTACTTTTAAATCCATCAAGAAGAGCATCTCTACATTGAGAAAGATACTTATCCTTAATAGATTCAAGAGTTTGGTATGCTTCATCTTTTTTGGTAATTGCTTTTACAGCTGGTTTATCAAGCAACTTTTTCTTTTTTAGAGTCCCCAATTGATTGTGGACTTCATCAGCACCCTGCTCAATAATATCAGAGAAAAACGATTCACTCTTACCAATAAACTTCGCAATCTTTTTAACCCCAGGATTCTTGACTGGAGCATCACCACTTGTCTTTTTCAAAGCCTTCATGGAAATACCTAAGTAATTTCCAGAAATACTTTTTGTAAAATTTGATCTAGGGAATTTGACAAGAACGTCTGCTGGATTATCTTTACTTACTGCTTCCCAACGATCATCAATATCAGTGAAACTAAATCCAGACCTAGCGGTCCAATAAACTTCCGTTGGGTTTCCACCATACCCATGATTATGGGCATAATCTAAAACCGCTTTGGCCATTGCTTTTGCTTGACCAATGGCTCTTTGACGCTCTTGTTGTCCTTTGGTTGTCTTATTTAATTCATCTACTCTTTTATCATACTGAGTCTGTGCAGCAATACCTAGCTTACCTTTCCAACTTTGACCATTAAGAATATAAGCAAGATAAAGTTCATTAACATCTGAAAAAAGAGTATTGGCAGACATAATATTTCTAGTCTTTCAGACTATTTAGATAGTCCTTCTCATTATCATAGGCTTTTTTCTCTCCAGACCACAGTTGATACCCTTCAACCACATCAGGTATCAACCATTGATCCACCCTATAGCAATACTTCCAGTTGACGGGTTGAATACAACCTACCACAACAACCTGAAAGAATGCTACAAGGTGATTAATTAGGGTTACCATGTGGCCAAGGGTTACTAAAATCCATCGGTGGTTGTGGTTTAAACTCTGTTGGGAGTTTGACACCATTGGGATTATCAATTTGTTCTTGAGTGGGAACGATAATCCTGATAGGAGTTCCTTCCCGCTCAAACTCCTGATTCATTTTGATGTATGTTTCAGGAGTAATTTTCTCACTCATCGGTCATTAGCTGCTCGATTCTCAGAGAAATAAGCATCGAAGGTTCCTGCAGGATATCGCTTGCTCAGTTTCTTGATGTTGATGTCCAGCACCTCATTCATGTCAATGTTCAGTGCCATACATGCCTGAGCAACATACCACATGACATCACCCAGTTCGATAATCATATGCTCACGATTATCTTCATTGTATTCCTTACCTTGGAACACAATCTTCTTCACGATTTCCAGGAATTCACCACCTTCAGCGTTGAGTCCAACACCAGCAGTCAGCAAACGATGAATCTCACAGTTGTTTGCTTCCAGTTCATCAAGGCGTGCTAGGAAAGTTTCACTAGACTTAGAGGGTTGACTCGTGACTTGATCTACGAATTCACAGTAGTTGTCAAAGTTTTGCATTTTATTCCTTAATGTAATTGTTTTCGATTAACCAAGCTTTGGTCATTGGTGTGGGTGGATACTCCTCCCACATATTACCACGAACACAGGCATCTAGTGCATCCTGTGTCATATTTGCTGTATGTCCAGCCCAGTATGCTTCTGCTTCCCAAGGGACAGCATGGTTTGCATATGTCCTTTCTACCAGATTTCTCCACATTTTTGGCACATCTTCTTCTGGATGAATGATTGCCATCAAAGTATTCTTATTTGTGCCTGCCATACAATCTTGTGCAGCGTGCCAACCTTCATGACGCATCACAGACATCAGAGTGTGTGGCTTATGCATGTAAGTTTCATTCAAATAAAAATGATTGCTTACTGTGTGATAAACACCACGATGCATTCGAGGGAAATACTTCTTATGTGCGATGTGAACCTTGGTTCCCATCTTATTCAAGGTGGTTACTAGGCGATTAAATTCTTTTTCAACCGCAGCACTATAGGGATAATCACCACCATAATACTCGATAACATCATCCATTGTCTTGACTTCTACTACTCCGTCATTGCATTCACGAAGAAGCATACAACCCATGGCATCCATGGTGTACCAACCCTTGACTTTACTTTCATCTGCTCTCACTGGAGCAATGGCAGATCCAAAGATCAGGCCTGCCAAGATAACATTAAACAGTTTCATTAAATTATTGCGAGGTATTTAAGAGAACATTACCAGATATTGAAATCCTATCCTCTTCGCAGTTAAAGAATGGATAAACTGCGTGTGACATTGTTGATGGAAAGAACAACATTGTTCCTTCGTATGTAGAATCTAACCTATAACCCCATTCTTCTGTTCCACCTTGAGTATTCAAATAATAAAAAACAAAAGATGAAATCTTTGGATCGTTAGAATTTGCAGCCATTGGTAGTTTGTTTTGCTCTTCCCAATCAGTGGGAATCTTCATCCAGATGACAAAACTATAGACTCCTGTGTGACCATGTGATGGGTTAAACTCACCTTGTTTTTGATAGTTAACCCACATTGATGGAAGCATGTAACCATGCCTTCCCGAAGAAGGCACTCTTTTACCCAATCCACCGAACTCATCTTCATACAAATAGATTAGTTCGCTAAGAGTATTATCCCAAAACCAACCATCTTTGTCAAGTACAAGCTTAGATTCGTGAATATTTCCGACTAGTTTGTGCTTGACTGATAATTCTGCATCATTTACACAAGTCCAAAGGTGCTTCATCTCTTCAGCACTCAACTTTTTTTCAAGCCATCCAAAGTTTGGAGGTCTGATTGCTTTGATGTTCATGAGAAATTAAGACTAGCGAACTTAGATTTCGTATCGGTCAGTGTAGATGTAATTTCATCACCCGAATCTATAAGTTCACCACCCTCAGACTGATCACAATCATACAGACGCATCTTCGCTCTGTCAACTCCCACTGTAAATCTCTTATAAACGTTCAAATCATTGTACCTATTCTTCAATTGCTTCACCATGATTTGTCCAAGGGATTCCAACTCTTCAGTAGAAATAAGGGCGAACATAAGATCAGCAGTAGCAGGGAGACCAAAGGACTCAGAAGTGTCAGTGATGTCAACATCGCTGCTAGAATAACCAGAACGAGTGGTCTGCGTGGCAGAAACGATAGGGACGTTTGCTTCGACAGCCAACCCTCTAAGCTCCTCAGCAATTGCTTTAATATAGCTATATGAATTGACATTACCCATCTTGCTATACCTGCTGGAAGCACATATATTAAGGTAATCAATGAAAATAATACTAGGTCGAAATGATTTCTTAAGAGCGAGTTCATTAAGGAGAGCACGGAAGTGACCGACATGCGCTGATGCTGTGGGATACTCTTTAATAATTAGGTGACCACGAGTTTTCTGTGTCAGTTTATCAATCTTTTTCTCAAAGATTTGTTGTGGAATCTCAACAATGTCTTGAATGTTTACGTCCAAGAGGTTTGCGTCAATACGTTCAGCAATTTTCTCCTCTGCCATCTCCATTGTAATGTAAAGCACATCATATCCGTCCACGAGACAGGCGCTAGCCATATGGCACATGAACAAAGACTTACCGACACCTGTCCCAGCAAGAGCGACATTAAGAGTCTTGTTAGGAAGACCACCTTTTGTAATTTTATTAAAATAACCAAGGTCAAACGGGATGCGATCTTCCTTACGATGGTAAGATTCAAATCGTTCCGCATAATCTTCTAAGTAATCGTGTCCAATGTGGTTGTCAAATGATACAGAAAGAGCCTCTGTCAAGATAGAAGGAATAGCACCACGATCTCTCTTACTATCTTTGCCTTCTGTGATATAAATGGAGTCCATAAGTGCCAAGTAGATGGCACGATCACGACACCAGGTCTCTGTTACATCAAGCAACCACTGAAGTTGCTGATCTTCTTCATCAGATCTAAGTCTATCGACCAGTTGAGAAATCTCTATGTAATCCTTTTCAGTCAGGTCTGTGCGATTCTGCAACTCAATCGATAAGGCCTCATAGGTTATCCTAGAGTCATACTTATTGATAAATTCTCTACACTCTTGGAAGACTGCCTTCTGATTTCCGTCCTCAAAATACTCCTCCTTAAGGAATGGCAGCACTTTTCGAGTGTAATCTTCATTGATTACAAGATTCTTGAGGATAGAATGCTCAATACTGTTCATACATACGTCACGATCATAACAAGTCTCCTACCTTTGGTTGGTAGATAGTGGTGATGTTCACCCTCAAACAGTATTATAGCATCTTCTACGGGATCAAACGAGTCAAGTCCAACAACTGTTGCACCATCACTCTCATTCAAGTAAATCAGCATATTTTTATGCGGAAATGGGTGATCTACATGAGTTGGTGTGTGCTTTAGCGTATTAGGTCCGTACTGAGGCAGTGTCATATTGACATTGACACGCAAAATACAGTTGATTTCAATATCATTTACTGCCAGAATCTGACCAATCAGGTAGTTTACATTCGGCAAAAGCTCACATGTCTGGGTAGGATACAGATATGTTTCCTCTTTTGAGTCCATTGGACGTTTCAAAAAGCAATGTCCAAAGAAAGGATAGTCATCCTCATGAGGAACACCAGGAGATGTAGATCCGATCCAATTCCAAGTAAAACGATTGGACATGACGTGCTCCTTGAAAGCACGATACTCCCCACTCTTCGGATTTATTAACTGTTTGATCATTTATAGTGCAGGTATGTTGTCAAAATGTACTTGTCGGAACTCGCTACAGGCATGGCCTTGTGAGGAAAGCACCAAAATGGGGGAAAAACGACCAGTTTTCCCTTCTCTGGTTCGATTTTCTTGTGCAAAAACTCTGTCTCACCACCCTCAGTGACATCATTAAGATACCAGAACATGGCAAGATACCTCCTAGCTGAGGCATAGTCACCAACATCTACATGAGTCTTGAACTGATCCGTGCTACCCTTGCGGTACTTCTTGATTCGGAACTGTTCCCACTGATGCTGCTCTGGAAACACCTCTTCGCACATGGATTGATAGTATTTGTCGCGATATTTCATCGCATTCTTGATCAAATGCTGATGCAAACCATCATCTAACTGGCGATTCTCAGTAAAATTCCACTGCTGGAACTGAGGTCTACCAGAATTATCCACCATCTCTGGTTCCTGTTGCTCAAATAGTGTGACTAATTGATCGCAAATACCAGGTTCCAGAGCGTCATCATAGGTGTGGATGAACTTATGTAGATGATCCGTAAGAATACTGTTGTTTCGCAATTTCATCAAGTTGCTCCATAATATCATCAGTGAAATACTTTTCAGGATCAGCTAAGATTGCCTTAGCATAGACCTTCTTACCGTCCATTTCATAACGGCCGGCAACATTCTTCCACAAACCACCCAGTTCTCCCAGTTCTAGGAGACCATAGTAGCGATCAAGACCTCTCTCATCATAGTAGAGGCGAACAGTCACTTCTTTATTCTCTTTACTCAGACGCGACTTAGCAGTCTTAACTTTGATAAGATTGCCGACCACTTCTGTTCCATCTTTTTCTTTTTTCTTGCTGAGATAGATGATCGTAGACGCTGCATATTTGAGGCCAGAACCTCCTCCCATTTCTTTAGTTGGTACATAAGCTCCGATTACATCGTAGGTGTGGTTGGTTACAAGCATTGGGATGTTTGCCTGACCCAGTTTAAGGGTAAGCATACGGAACGCACCTTTGACCAATTGAGATTTGGTCATGTCTCGAACTTGTTTGTCGTTGAGAGCGTCGGTAATTTCTTTCTCAGTCGAAAGCATCCCCAGAGAGTCTAACACAAACATCAATGGTTTGCGATCTTCTGCTGGAGTTTGCAGACATTTGTCTACGATCTTGAGAGCCTGAGTCCTGAATTGCTCAATAGTCAAAACCTTAGATACGATACACCGTTTAGTATCAATACTGCGTTCTTCCAAGAGTTTCTTGGTGATAGCAGATTCGGTATCAAAGTAAATTACACCACCTTCTGGATTGTCATTCAAAAAGTTTTGAACGACCGCAAGTGAGAAAAAAGTCTTTCCAGTGGAAGATTCACCTGCAATGGCAGTAATTTTGTTAGACGATACGCCACCACGAATGCTACCGGAAAGGACAGCATTGAGAATATAACAACCACTGTCAGTATACTCTTCGCGATCATCGATTTCAGACGCGACTTGGGCGTATTCACTCTTGATCTCCTTAGCTAGTTCAGTAATAAAGTTCATTTGAGTCTCAAGGTTTTAAGGTATTCTAACACATGTTCACGGATTTCCATCAGTTCATCTAAGCACCCATCATGGTATGCTTCTGATCTGAGTTTGGAATCCGGTTCAATGACAGACTCCACAAAAAGGTTGAGAGCCTGATTGAATTGCTCCCGTTTTTCTGCTGGGAGTGATGCATACTGTTTCATGAGAAGAAGTCCTCTAAGGTGTTGGTCTTTTCGACGCTCCAACCAATACTGTCCATTATAACACGTAATGGCTCAATAAACGACTTATTGAACTGAAGATCGTAATCAATATACTGATTCATGCCGAGTTCTTTTGGAAAGTCTTGGATGAAAGAGATTACGTTTTCATGCATCGGATTAGGAATTTTCAGATAGCAGAACTTGATCTTCTCACCATCTTGAATAAGAGAATACTTATTCGTTAGTTTTTTCTCTCTTATGTAGTGATTGAATAGGAGAGCACCTCTACAGTGAATAGGAGTGCCTTTGATATAAATGTCCGAAGAAGATTTATACTTGGTGATGTCACTGACCGAACGAGGGAAAGCAACCTCTTCAGGATCACAAGCCTTGAATGTCTTTCTACAGTCTTTGATGTACTCCTGAACCTCTTCTTCCTTGCCAGTCATGATGATTTTGAATGCATCTCTCAACATCTTGCGGCAAGGTGCAGGAGTTGATGACTTGATTGCCTCAATACCCATGATTTTAAGTTTGGGTTCGGCATAAGCAACACCCTCACTGTTCCAGACATTGAGGATATATCGTTTCTTGGCAGTCCAGATTCCACGATCAGCGATGTTTTCTCGCTTCATC
>Ga0255773_10001922_pt1 | contig 19986 bp, 22 predicted proteins | sample 011ome_17_FD_179971 | JGI IMG/M metagenome (GOLD analysis project Ga0255773, IMG submission 179971) | Coastal salt marsh microbial communities from the Groves Creek Marsh, Skidaway Island, Georgia - 011502XT metaG (version 2) | ecosystem: Environmental > Aquatic > Marine > Intertidal zone >...
TAAAACTGATTAAAGGCTCAAGAAAACAAAGAATAGCAGATGGATCAGGCACCAATCTTCAAGATGTTAACAAGTTATTAAAACAATTTGAAAAAATGCAAAAACAAATGAAGAAGATGGGCGGAAGCAAGATGAAAAAAATGATGACAAAAATGCAAGAGATGCAAGCAGGTGGAAACTCTTCAGAGGGGATGCCTGACATTTCCAAGCTTAAGCTTCCAGGATTTGGCGGAAAGAAATTTCCTTTTTAACTTAGTCTATTCTATATCTTGCAGATTCGGCATGAGCCTGCAGTCCTTCCTCATCAGCCAAAATAGAGGCAATTTTTCCCAGTTCTGTTGAGCCTTGATCGGATGCCATAATAATCGAAGATTTCTTTTGAAAATCATACACTCCCAATGGAGACGAATACCTTGCTGTACCCGAGGTGGGTAAAACATGATTTGGACCAGCACAATAATCACCCAAAGATTCACACGTATTTTTGCCCAAGAAAATTGCACCAGCATGTTTAATTTTAGGTAGTAAAGACATTGGATTTTCTGTTGAAACTTCAAGGTGCTCAGGGGCTATCTGATTAATTAAATCAACCGCCTCATCTAAAGTTTTAGTTTTAATAATTGCTCCTCGATCTTTCAAGGCTTTTGCAATGATATCCCTTCGTTTCATAGTGGGAAGAAGTCTTGCAATACTTTCAATTACCTTCTCTATAAAAGATTCATCTGGGCACAAAAGAATGGATTGAGCGTCTTCATCATGCTCTGCCTGAGAAAACAAATCCATAGCAATCCAATCAGGGTTTGTTTTTCCATCACAAATAATCAGTATCTCACTTGGACCCGCGATCATATCTATACCTACTTTACCAAAGACTGCTCTTTTTGCAGCAGCAACATAAATATTTCCGGGTCCCACAATTTTATCAACATTAGGTACTGTTTCAGTTCCATATGCAAGAGCAGCAATTGCTTGAGCACCACCAATAGTAAATACTTGATCAACATCTGAAATGTATGCAGCAGCTAATACCAGATTATTAACAACACCATGAGGTGTTGGTACAACCATAATAAGATTTTCGACTCCAGCAACTTTAGCAGGAATGGCATTCATTAAGACAGAAGAGGGGTAAGCTGCTTTACCTCCAGGAACATACAATCCCACACTATCAAGTGGTGTGATTTTCTGGCCTAGAGTATTATCAAATTCATCCTGATAAGTCCAAGTTTCCTGGACTTGCTTTAGGTGATAATCTTTAACTCGCTTTGCTGCAGAATTAAGAGCATTTCTTTGTTCTGGCGTAAGACCCTCATAAGCTTTTTTTAAATCATTCTTATCTAGCCTGAGATCTTCTGGATTAACTATATTAAGAGAATCAAATTTATTTGTGTAATGTAGAAGTGAACTATCTCCATTTTGCTTAATATTCTCAATAATTTCATAAACAGTTTGATTAACATCTGAATTAGCAACGCTTTCCCATGATAGAAGTTTTTCAAGATCATTTGAAAAGTTGCTATCTTGAGTATTTAGTTTTGAAATCATAGATTTTTTTCTAAAGATTCAACCAAATCTTTAATTTCTATATTTTTTGACTTGTATGACGAAATATTAACAATTAGTCTTGAAGAAATTGAACTTATTTCATCAAAAGCCTTGAGTCCGTTAGCTTTTAATGTATTGCCAGTATCAACGAGATCCACAATACAATCAGAGAGACCAACAACTGGAGCTAACTCCATAGCGCCATATAGTTTAATTATCTCAACTTGTCGATTTATTTTATTGAAGTAATTTTTGGCTGTATTTGGGTATTTGGTAGCAACTTTAAGCAGATTTTTTTGGATGTCAGAAGCAGATTTAGCTGCAACCATCATTCTGCATTTAGATATCCGTAAATCAAGGAGTTCATATATTCCCATGTAGCCTTTTTCTTCAATGACGTCTTTTCCCGATACACCAATATCGGCAACACCATGTTGAACAAAAACAGGCACATCAGTCGCCCTAAGAACGATAATTTTTATATCTTCAACATTTGAGTCTAGAATTAATTTCCTTGAATTTAATTCGTCATCAGAAACCTCAATGCCAATAGTAGCCAATAACGGAAGTGTTTCTTTGAGTATTCTTCCTTTTGATAAAGCGATTGTTAACATGATTTATTGGACTCTTTCTATATTTGCACCAAGTATCTTCAATTTTTCTTCGATGGTTTCATATCCTCTATCCAAGTGATAGACTCTATCTATGACAGTTTTTCCCTTAGCAACAAGACCTGCAAGCACTAAAGAAGCTGATGCTCTTAAATCAGTTGCCATCAAATTAGCACCATGGAGGTATTTTACCCCTTTGCAATAAACAGTGTGACCATCGAGATTAAGATCAGCACCCATCCTAATTAGTTCAGGAATGTGCATAAATCTATTTTCAAAAATAGTTTCAGTGATAATTGAACTTCCAATTGCTACTGCATTAAGTGCTGTAAACTGAGCCTGCATATCTGTTGGAAAGTTTGGATATGCACCAGTCTTGATATCAACTGCTTTGGGTCTTTCTCCTTTCATATCAAGAGTAATCGAGTTAGAAGTTGAGGAAATATGAGCACCTGTTTCAATTAATTTTCCAATAGTGCTTCTCATCGACTCAGGTTTAACATTTTTCACTGTAACTTTTCCACGGGTGATCGCTCCGGCAAGAAGATAGGTGCCAGCTTCAATTCTATCTGGACAGATCGAGTAAGCAACTCCTGATAAATTACCTACTCCTTCAATTTCAAGAGTGGATGTTCCAAAACCAGTAATCTTGGCACCCATTGAATTCAAACAATTAATAAGGTCAGAAACCTCTGGCTCCTGGGCAGCGTTGTAAATCGTTGTTTTGCCTTTAGCTAGAGTAGCAGCCATGAGAATATTTTCTGTAGCAGTTACAGATCTTTGGTCAAAATATATCTTAGTTCCAATCAACTCCTTAGCTTCAGCATAGATATAACCCGCTTTAACTTCAATTTTCGCACCAAGCTCCTCAAGTGCCTTAAGATGGAGGTTGACTGGGCGACTTCCAATAGCACATCCACCAGGCAAAGATACTTTAGCTTTCCCATATTTAGCCAATGTAGGACCCAATGCAAGAATGGATGCTCTCATTGTTTTAACGAGATCATATTTGGCTTCCAAACTTTTCAAAGATGAAGAATTTATAACAATAGAGTTATCAGACTCAAGCATGAATTCAGATCCCATTTCCATGAGTAGTCTTAAGGTTGTGGAGACATCACTCAAATGCGGGGTATTGTTAATATGAACCTCGCCTGAGGCTAAAATTGATGCAAAAAGAATGGGTAAAGATGAGTTTTTAGAACCCGAAATTTTTACTTCACCGTTGAGTTCAGAGCCACCATTAATTTCAAGCTTATACATTATTTTTTAATTTCTAGAACTTTCTTGGTGATAATTCCAATCAGAAAATCTTTACCTTTTCTTTTAATCATTGATCCAAATTGAGCTTGGTAATTTTTAATTAGACTTACACCCGAATAGGTGACATCATAGATTTTCCATGAATTTGTTTTAACCATACTCAATGCAACCTCCACAGGCTGACTGTTATCAGAAAATGAAATAATTAGTGGTACATTAGCCCGATTGTCTTTTCGCAATATATTTTTTCCAACGGAAATATTAATTGAATCTAAATCTTGATAAGCCCCTAATATTCCAACATAATCTTTGATTAGTGACTCGATTATATAAGTTTCAAAAAGTTGTTTTTCAGAGTCGGTAAGATCGTCGTAATAATTATCTAAGGCACGTTGAGTAGAGTAGGCGATATCTAAACTAGGAAGTAGTTTAAGTCGAATCAAAGTCTCAATATTTTCAATCGTCCCCTTGTTTTGTTTTTTAAGTTCCTTAAGAGATGATAAAGAACTTACTAAAATATTTAGTGCTGCAGATCCTGGAGGGTCAATAATGTCTGATATATTGTCATTTTTTGGCTGATCTCCATTACCTTCAACAGCATAAGATAGGGATGAAGATAATAGTAAAAATAAGTATATTAAAGTGAATAGAAATCTAGACATTTCAAGTATTAAAGAAAAAAATTACATTTTACAGTCTTACTATGAATGACTTAAGAGAAAGCGTTAAAAAAATAACCACCCAACCTGGGGTTTATTTAATGAGAGACTCTTCCAAAAAAGTCATATATGTCGGAAAAGCTAAGAATCTCAAAAATAGAGTGTCTCAATATTTTCAAAAAACTTCGCATGAGGGAAAAACGAAAGCATTAGTTGCCAATATTAGAAGCTTTGAGACAATTGTTACTACTTCTGAAACACAAGCATTAATTTTAGAAAATGACCTTATTAAACAATATAAACCAAGATATAACGTCTTGTTAAAAGACTCAAAATCTTATCCATACATTTTTATCAGTAAAGATAAACATCCAAGGGTTGGTTTTTATAGAGGGAATAAAAATGCTGATTTAAAGTTTTTTGGACCTTATATCTCTCCCTATATAGTCAGAGAGTCTTTATCGCTGATGAAAAAAATATTTAAAGTTAGACAATGCACTAACACTTTTTATAAAAATAGATCAAGGCCTTGTCTAGAGTATCAGATTGGTCTTTGTTCGGCACCATGCGTTGGCAAAATTGATGATGATGACTATACAAATGATGTTGAGCAAATGGAAAGATTTTTATCCGGTAAAGGGATATCCGTTCTTGAAAATATTTCAACAAAAATGCAATCTGCATCTAAGATTCAAAATTATGAAGCTGCAGCAAAATATAGAGACCAATTAATCGGTCTGAGAACAGTTCAAGAGCAACATACCGCTCAAACCCAAAATGACATGGATATTGTTGCTATAGTTTCAAAGGAAAACGCTTTTGCTATTGAAATCTTATTTATCCGGAATGGAAAACAGATAGGTCAAAGATGTTTTTATCCAAAAAATTCAAAAAATTACAATGAAGAATCTGTTTTAAGTGCTTTTTTACCTCAATTTTATATAGGAAAAGTCGTTCCTAAAACTATTGTTGTTAATCAATCAATAAGTGAAAAAAATATCATATCTAATGCCCTCAAAACGACAATAGTTACTTCATTAAGCAAAGATAAAAAGAGATTAATGAATGTTGCATTATTAACTGCCCAAGAGAACCTAAGTCAAAAACTCAGTAATAAAAAGCATAGCTTCAAGAATCTAATGACTTTAAAGAATATTTTTAATTTAGATGAAATCCCAGAACATATTGAATGCTTTGACATTTCACATATTAAAGGGGAGTTTACAGTCGCTTCTTGTGTTGTTTTTAAGCACGGTGTGGCAAAAAAATCTGAATATAGAAAATTTAATATTGAAGGAGTAACTCCAGGTGATGATTATGGAGCTATGGAACAAGCAATTAGTAGAAGGTATAAAAGACTTATTAGCGAAGGTATTAAGCTGCCAAGTTTAATATTTATTGATGGAGGTCTGGGGCAGTTAAATATTGCAAAAAAAATTTTCAATGAATTAAATATCGAATCAACTAGATTGATTGGAATAGCAAAGGGTGATAAGAGAAAAGCTGGATTAGAGACTTTGATTAATTATGAAAATGACATGGTGCAAAAAGTAAAACTCCCAAGAACAGATTCAGTTTTAATGTTGATAAATCGGATCAGAGATGAGTCCCATCGTTTTGCAATCACAGCACATAGAAAAAGAAGAGCGAAAAAAATTGAGAAATCAGATTTAGAAAACATTGAGGGAATTGGTAAGGCAAAAAGAGCTAATTTACTTAATTATTTTGGAGGTATTCAGGAAATAAAAAATGCATCATTGGAGCAGTTAACAAATGTTAAGGGTATCAATGAAAGTTTAGCCCTCAGAATCAAAGAGAATTTAAAGTAATGTTTTTAAGAATTTTAATTATTGCTGTTTTGCTTGGTTTTGCTATTTGGTTTATAAATAACAAAATCCTGGGTAGGAATTACACACTTGCGAAGATTATCGCAATTACTCTTTTAATAACAAGTTTAGGTTATATTTTCCTTGGAACTTTGTCCTTCCTTGTTGAGCCAACCTAATCTAGAATTAACCTATTTAATTGACTTGTTTTTTTTATCACTCTTCTAGAAGCATTGGTAATAATTGACAAATGAGAGACTTCCCAGACTGGGATGTCTCTCATGTGATCACCGATGTAATCGAAATTCCCACTTCCATATTTTTTGATAAGTAGTGATGCTTTATTGTGAGAGGATAAATTGAATGATCTATCACTTGCTAAAACCTCGTCAAAAATACCCAAGTGAGTGGCTACTTTATTCGCATAATAGTGATGAGATGCAGTCGCCAGAATAACCCTATGACCTAGAGATTTTCTTTGATTGATATAATCGAGAATTACTTGCCTGTAGGGGAGAGATTTAGGGTCAATTTCAAATCTTTTTTTTAGTTGATTTTTGAGGAATCCTTTACCCTTAATGAACCAAATAGGATAAATAAAAATTAATAAAGGATTCTGGATTAATACACCCTTAGAGGATTCGAATAATAGATCAGTATCTATCAAAGTATGATCAAGATCGACAACCAAAATATGACTAGTTTCTTTTTTCAAGTTCAGACCACCTATCATATAAAAAATTTAATTCATCTTCCAATGCGGCAAGTTCCTCAATGTTTTTCTTGTACATCTTATCCTTGTATGCATTAGCATCAGATAATTTCAATTGCAATTGCCCAATTTCGATTTCTTTTTTCTCAATCAATTTTGGAAGTCTGCCAAGTTCTTTTCGCTCATCATGAGACAAAATACCATCAACTTTTTTCTTTAGAGGCGATGATTTTATTATTGCATGAGATTGTTTTTTTGCTTGATTAGTTGATTGTAGATAATCATCATAACCTCCGGCATAATGTTTGATGTCAGCATTGCCATTCATCACAATTGTAGAGCTTACGACATTATTTAGAAAAGTTCTATCATGGGATATGACAATTAGAGTCCCTTTGTATTCAACTAACATTTCCTCTAGTAACTCCAATGTCTCCACATCTAAATCATTTGTTGGCTCATCAAGAATGATAAGATTTGCTGGTTTTGATAAGATTTTTGCAAGGAGTAATCGATTTTTTTCCCCACCTGAGAACATCCTTATTGGTGACATTGCCTGTTTTCCAGTAAAAAGAAACTGTCTTAGATAACCAATAATATGTTTATTTTTTCCTCCAATATCAATATATTCTTTTCCTCCTGATACAAAATCCATTGCCTTCATTTCAGGATTGAAAGACTCATTAATTTGATCAAAATAAGCTAATTCGATATTTTTAGAACGTCTAATAGCGCCTTTAGTGGGAGCTAATTGGTCTAATAATAATTTAATAAGAGTCGTTTTTCCAACACCATTTCCACCAATAATCCCAATCTTTTCGCCTTTTAGGATGATTTGAGAAAAGTCTTGTATTAGTTGATTATCATCAAAGCTATAGGAGATATTTTTCAGCTCAAAGATTAATTTAGAGTTTCTTTTAACGTCTTCATTGATGTCTTGAATTTTAACCGTACCTTGCTTAGTTCTCTTATTAATAAACTGATTACGCATTTCCTTTAGTGCTCTAACTCTCCCTTCATTTCGAGTACGTCTGGCCTTAATACCTTGCCTTATCCAGATTTCTTCCTGAGCTAATTTTTTCTCGAACTTTTGATTAGCAATATTCTCAGAGTTAAGTAGGTTATCTTTTCTGACTAGATAGTCTTTGAATCCACAATTAAATGTCGTCAAAAATCCACGATCAAGATCAAAAACACGATTTACAATCGCATCTACAAAGGATCTATCATGACTAATTAGTACTAAGATTCCTGTGAAATTTTTTAAATAATTTTCAAGATAAATAATGGAATTTATATCCATGTGGTTCGTTGGCTCATCGAGCAATAACACATCTGGATTGCTGATTAAAGCTTTTGAGAGCATCAACCTTCTTTTCCAGCCACCAGAAAGTTCTGATACTTTTTGTTTAGAATCTAATTCAAACTTATCCAGAAGAGTATGGATTTCGTGAAAAGTTGACCAGGCGTTTAACTCATCAATCTGATGTTGAATACTGCCTGCCTTATCATGATCTTCAGTATTTAGCGCATTTTGGTAATTTAAAATCAGTTTGCCAACATCTCCTAACCCAGAAGAGACAATCTCATAAACTGTTTTGTCATTATCAGCCGGAAGTGTTTGATCAAGATAGCCAATAGTTAGGCCAGTTTTTTGACGGATTTCTCCATCGTCAGGTTTGATAATTCCAGCAAGAACTTTTATTAAAGTTGATTTTCCCTCACCATTTCTTCCAATAAGGGCAATTTTGTCTCCGTTGAAAATACTAGCATTAACTCCATCTAATAAGGGTTTCTCAGAGAAGCTTAATGAAATATCATCAAGAGTGATTTCTGCCATCAGTTAAAATATGCGAAAGATTAATTTTTGAAATTTATGAAGTATTTTATAAGGTTAGTGATTACCTTTACTTTAATTATTCCAATTGCATCAATTGCTAATGATTTTGTGAGTGATGAGCAAGAAAAAAGATACAGACAGTTAATTGATGAAATCAGATGTCCAGTCTGCCAAGGTCAAAGTATTGGAGGCTCAAATGCTGATTTATCTAAAACACTAAGAGATCAAGTTAAAAAAATGATTTTAAATAGTCAAAGTGATCAAGAAATTAAGGGATTTATGGTGGAAAGATATGGCGAATTTGTTGATTTTAAGCCACGTCTTGATTTGAAGAATTACATCCTATATTTTGCCCCTGTGGTTTTTCTTATGATTGGAGTTTTGATTTTTATTCGATCCTTTAATAAGGCCAATAAAAATTCAAAGAAAATCGATACCTCAAAAGCTAAAAAATTTCTGAAAGACTGATACTGCAATTTATGAGCGAACAAGAGATTTCAGATCTAATGGTTGAGGCATATAACTATCAAAAAGTTGGAGATACCTCCTCTGCTATTGCGTCCTGGCAAAGATTACTTACTGTCTCAGATTGTCCAAAAGACATTAAGTCGAATGCGCTTTTAAATATCGGAGATCTTCACTTTAAAGAGGGAAGCACCGACTTAGCTATTGAATCAATCCAGAAGGCTCTTGAGATCAACCCAAATAGTTCAGAAGCCCTCTATTGTCTTGGTTATTTTGCTCAGGAAAAAGAAGATTTTGAGAAGGCCATTAATTACTTAAAAAAAGCACTTGAAATTAATCCTAACGACACTGGACTACTAAACAATATTGGTAATTGCTTTGATAGATTACATAATTCAAAAAAGGCAATTTTTTACTACAATCAGGCGATAAAACAGGATAATAGCTATATTTCAGCCATCTACAATAGGGCTAATGTCTACTTAAAGATGGCTGAGTTTGATAAATCGCTCAAAGATTTGACGCAGGTTATTGAGTTAGATCCAACTTTTTATCAAGCATATTTTAATAGAGGCACGCTTTATAAAAGATTAGGAAAAGATCTGCTTTCTAAGAGAGATATGAAACACTCTAAGCGTCTTGCCAAGAAGGATATTGAAACAAAATATGATGGAAAATTCGGACAATAAACTCATTTCTGAAAGACGCGAAAAGCTAAAAGAACTTCGTAAGCAGGGCAATCCCTTTAAAAATCACTTTAGACCAAAAGATTTTGCTCAAGAAATTACTGAGCAATATGACGGGCAGGATAAGGACTCTCTTGAAGAGAAAAAAATTGAAGTCACAATTGCCGGAAGAATTATGCTCAAGCGAGTCATGGGAAAAGCAAGTTTTGCACACATCCAAGATACTACCGGAAAGATTCAAATTTATGTTGCAAGGGATGATCTTCCTGAAGGTGTCTACAATGAGCAGTTTAAAAAATGGGATATCGGCGATATTGTCGGTCTAACTGGATCGCTTTTTAAAACAAAAGTTGGTGAGCTTTCAATTAAAGTCTCCTCTATTGAGCTTATTACTAAATCGCTAAGACCACTTCCTGAGAAATTTCATGGACTGGCAGATCAAGAAATCAGATACCGCCAAAGATATGTGGATTTAATTGTCAATGAAAAATCCAGAGAGACGTTTATTCTCAGATCTCAGATTATCAGTTACATTAGAAATTTTTTCACTGACAATTGTTTTTTAGAAGTAGAAACACCGATGATGCATGTTATTCCTGGAGGTGCTACTGCAAGACCTTTTGTCACTCATCATAATGCACTTGATATGGATTTATACCTTAGGATTGCACCTGAGTTGTATCTGAAGAGATTAATTGTTGGTGGAATTGATAGAGTCTTTGAAATAAATAGAAACTTCAGAAATGAGGGGCTATCAACAAGACATAATCCAGAATTTACCATGATTGAGTTTTATCAGGCTTATGCTAACTATTATGATCTAATGAATTTAACTGAAAAACTACTTGTAGGGATAGCTAAAGAGGTAATAGGTAGAGAGGAAATAAGTTATCAGGGTGTTAATTTTGATTTTTCGAAAAAATTTGATCGATTAACCGTTGAAGAAGCAATCTTAAAATACAATTCAGATATCTCTTCAGAAGATATCAATCAGACAAATATTGCTAAAACTCTCAAGAAATTAAAAATTACTGCAAAAGACTCTTGGGGTTATGGGAAATCTTTAATTGAAATTTTCGAAGCGACCACTGAGGAAAAACTAATTCAGCCTACCTTTATAACGAGATATCCGACTGAGGTCTCTCCACTAGCGAGAAAAAATGATGATGATCCAGAAATTACAGATCGTTTCGAGCTTTTTATTGGTGGTCGTGAAATCGCTAATGGCTTTTCAGAGTTAAATGATGCAGAGGACCAGTCTGATAGATTTAAAAAACAAGTTGAAGACAAAGATTCTGGTGATGATGAAGCAATGCATTATGATGCAGACTATATTCGTGCACTTGAGTACGGCATGCCGCCAACCGCTGGGGAAGGAATAGGAATTGATAGATTAGTCATGCTCTTTACTGATGCTCCATCGATTAGAGATGTTCTTCTATTTCCTCACATGAGGCCTGAAGCTTAATTTTGATCAATCAGATACCGATTTTAACTATTGATGGACCCAGTGGCGTAGGAAAGGGTACTGTATCCAAATATATTGCAACAAAATATAACTGGAATCTTCTAGATTCAGGCGCCATTTACCGTGCTTTTGCATACGAAATCAACCAGAAAAGAATCGATTTCAACGATGAACAAACTCTCAGAGCATTTGCAAAAGATTTTCAAATCGACTTCATAGCTAGCCCTAATGAAGAGCTTGTGCAGGTCATTAGTAGTGATGTTGATATCTCTCAGCTAATCAGAAATGAAGAAGCAGGAAAAACAGCTTCAGTTATTGCTGCTATTGGATACGTAAGAAATGTTCTTATGGAGATTCAAATGGGTTTTGCGAAAAAACCAGGACTAGTTGCTGATGGAAGAGATATGGGCACTGTGGTTTTTCCTAATGCAAAATTTAAAGTCTTCCTGGATGCCTCCGCTGAAGAGAGAGCAAATAGAAGAGTTAAACAGTTGCAGTCAAAAGGGGAAGACGCTATAATATCGCGCATTCTTGCAGACATCGAAGAAAGAGACCATAGAGATAGATCTAGAAAGGTTTCTCCTTTAAGAGCTGCTGAAGATGCTGTAGTAATTGACACCTCATTTATGTCTATTGAAGAGGTTTTACTTCAGGTGAGTAAGATAGTAGAGAATTAAACGGAAAGTTCTCAAAGTTAAATTAACCCGATATGATCTAAGTTTATCCGTATTGCTTAGTTGAATACCGGTCAAAGTCTAATATTAATATGTCAGAATCATTTGCTGAGCTATATGAAAATAGTGAGGAAACTAAAGTAAAAATTGGTAGCGTTCTATTTGGAACTGTTGTCGATATAAACCGTGAAAAAGCGGTAATTAACGTAGGCCTTAAATCTGAAGGTTTTATTTCAATTGATGAATTTAAAAATGCTAACGGTGAGTTAGAAATTAAGGAAGGGGACATTGTTGAAGTTGCCTTAGATTCAATTGATGACGGTCTTGGTAATACTCTTTTATCGAGAGAAAAGGCTAAAAGAATTAAGCAATGGAGTGAACTTGAAGTTGCTATGAATAACAAAACTGTTGTTTCTGGTGTTGTTAGTGGCTCCGTTAAAGGTGGTTTGACAGTTGATATTGGTGTGATAAAAGCCTTCCTTCCAGGTTCATTGATTGATGTAAGACCCAATAAAGATTTTTCTTACCTTGTTGGTCAAGAGATTGAGGCTATTGTAATTAAGATGGACGAAGTAAGAAATAACATTGTTATTTCTAGAAAAGCAGTTCAGCAAGAAATTAATTCTGCTGATAGAGATGAGATTTTAGAATCACTTGAGGAAGGTAAAACAGTTGAAGGTGTTGTTAAGAATCTTGCAGATTATGGCGCCTTTATCGATCTGGGTGGTATTGATGGGCTTTTACATATCACAGATATTTCATGGCAGAGAGTTAATCATCCTTCAGAAAAATTAAAGATAGGCGATAAGATAGAAGTAAAAGTTCTTAGTTTTGATAAAGAAAAGATGCGTGTATCACTTGGTTTAAAACAACTTTCATCTAGCCCTTGGAGTGATATTTCATTGAGATTGCCAATTGGTAAGAAAGTATCAGGAACAGTTTCCAATCTTACAGATTACGGAGCTTTCGTTAAGATTGAAGATGGTGTTGAAGGACTTGTCCATGTGTCTGAGATGGATTGGACAAATCCAAATGCTAGACCATCCAAGTTAGTTAAATTAGGTCAAGAAGTTGATGTGGTCATTTTAGATGTTCAGGAATCTAAACATAGAATCTCACTTTCTATGAAACAAGCACAAGAAAATCCGTGGCAAGCTTTTGAGGCCTCTCATAATAAGGGTGATCAGTTAACTGTTGCTGTTAAATCTATTACCGACTTTGGTTTATTTGTTGGATTACCGGGTGGAATTGATGGCCTAATTCATTTAGCTGATATTTCATGGGAAAAACTTTCTCCTGATCAAGTGGTCGCTACTTACTCCAAAGGTCAAGAAATTGATGTGGTTGTATTAAATATTGATGCAGAAAAGGAAAGAATCTCTCTAGGCATTAAACAACTTAATGAAGATGATTTCGGCGCATTCACTTCTGGAAATAAGACAGGCAATATCGTTGAAGGTGTAATCTCTAATCTAACTAACAATGGTGCAGAAGTTGAATTGGCTGATGGAATTTCTGGATTTATTAAGATTTCTGAAGTTTCAAATGAGCGTGTAGATGATATTAACTCTGTTCTTAAGGTTGGAGACAGTGTAAGTGCTGTAATTACAAATATTGATAAACGCGGTAGAAAAGTCAATCTAAGTATCAAGGCTAAGGATTACGCTGAAGAAAAAGCAGCAGTAGAGAGTTATAACAAACAATCAAGTGATGCTGCAGGATCTACTTTAGGAGATATTTTTAACGAAGGTAAAGAGTAATTCATTAATGAATAAAAGGGATATTATTGAAAAAATAGCTCTTGATCAAGAATTGTCTAATTCTGTAACTGCTAAATATATTGATGATGTGCTATTAACTCTGGTTGATAGCATCATTGAAGGCAATGGATCAGAAATTAGAGGATTCGGTACTTTCACTAAAAAGAATAGAAAGCCAAGAACTGGTATTAATCCTAAAACTTCGGAAAGAACTCAGGTTCCTAGTAAATCTGTGCCATTTTTTAAAACAAGTAAATTGTTGAATAATTTGGTTAATAGCAATTAACATCTGTTAATTCAATAATGTATAATCGCTTTTTTTTGGGTCGTTAGCTCAGCTGGTAGAGCATCGGACTTTTAATCCGCTGGTCGAGCGTTCGAATCGCTCACGACCCACCACTAATTCTTAAAGGACTTCTCTAATAGAAGTCCTTTTTTATTTCAAACCCCTTGTTTTTGATAGAAGATAGGGGTCATTACAAATTTGATTACTTGAAGATAGCATTGATAGATCTTTTGTGTTATCGAGCCAAGAGGCGTCATTTGGAAGCTTAAGGGATTCTCTTCCCTCTGCCATTTTTTGCTTATAAGCAAACGACTGAAAGGTTTTTGATCTGTTACCTTTGCAATCTAAAAATTTATACTTAAGAATGCTATTATATTTTTCAAGAAAAGGTTTTTTTAAATCTTCAACTAACCAAAACATTCGATATCCATTCTCATATATGAGCATGTAGGTATCGACATAGAAGGTTGCTGATTCATTGTCAAAAGTTTTATACCACTCAGTTTTACTTTTTTCTTGAGATGTTGAGATAGCAAAAAAACTAGCAATTAAAAAAATAGCAAAGTTATTTAGTATTTTCATTTCTAATATTTTTTAGCCAATCTATGAGCGTGAAAATGTCCTTGTCTAAAGATCTATCGTTGCATACTTCGAACATAGCAATGATAACCTTTCCTTGTAATAGTAGATATCCTTTTAAAGTTTTTTCATCTTTTTTGTATATGGCAAGATTGGTATTTTCATATAGCGGATATTCACTTTTATCTGCCCCTAATATTGCCTTATCAAGGTGTTTTAATGTAATGAAATATTCATCAGATGGATCTAACTTTAAAGTAATTTTTTTACTACAAAAGGATAAAATTTTTGTCTCTTGTTGAGAGTAAGTAACTTCAGAATTATTTTTTTTATCTACTATAAAGCCTTCAGGTGGCTTCACCTTTATGTCATTTAAAGAGTCAAATGAATAGTAATTATCTCTTTGTCCTTTAATCCCATTCAAAATTGTTAGAAAGAAATTTTCATTTTTTTCATTAAAGTCTGAACGGATATCCTTGATATTAACTTTAATCTCATGATCAAAATTTGCATTCTGATTTGAACTCACTAATCCGGACAAAAAAAGTAGTAAAACAAGCCATTTTTTTTGCATAAAAGAATTCTATCAATTATTAAATAGAATTGTCTGTGTAAAATAATTGTATAAAGTAAGTCTAATTAACAAAGGATACCCATGATCATAAAGAAAGATAAAGTTGTCGAAATGCATTACACACTAAAAAATGACGCCGGTGAAGTCTTAGATACTTCAGATGGTAAGGATCCAATGCCATTCTTACAAGGTCATGGAAATATTATCCCCGGTTTAGAGAAAGCGCTTGAAGGACTTAAAGTTGGTAATACCTGTGATGTTTCGGTTAAACCAGAAGATGCATATGGAAAATATCATGATGAGGGTATTCAAGAAATCCCTATGGATGCTGTTCAGGGAATAGATAATCTGCAGATTGGTATGCAACTTCAATCACAGGATGAGCAGGGCAACCCTTTTGTGGTTCATGTCAAAGAAATCAAAGATGAGTCTATTGTCATTGACGCAAATCACCCATTAGCTGGTGAAACCCTCCACTTCAATGTGTCCATTGAAAGTATAAGAGATGCTGAAGCTGAAGAGATCAGTCACGGGCATGTACACACGCCCGGACATCATCATCACTAAATAGCCTAGAAATTATTCAAGCAGCATCCATGTGCTCAACATGGAAACGTCCATAAAATCTTATTGAGTCTGCATGGTGTTGCTTTAAAACTTTTCTAGCCTTTTCTTTTTCTTCGTCTGAAGAGGTAGGAATGCTAATGACTGCATGGCCATTCATTAAGTGATCTTTAACTTTTTGTAAATAAGCTGACTCTTCTCCAAAGCCAAGTTTTTGCCACGATCTAATAACTTTAGCCATAAATCCATGACTTACTCCATCAGGATCTATAAACTCCAAACCTTCTTTACCTACAGAAGCATCAATCAAATTTGAATCAAAACCCTCATCCTTTAGTTCGCAGCAAACCTCATCAGCATCAAGTTTAGAATCTACAAATGCTACAACCCTATTTGTTGGATAAAGAGTGAAATTTTCTCTAGTATGTGAAAGCATATTTATTCTCCATATATAACCTAGTTACTAAATTTACTCTTGTAATAGTTTGATAAAAAACAATATTTTTGAAACATTAATTATTTAACTAAGAGTAGAATGAATAGAATTTGTTAAAAAACCTTCTTTTTTTTATTACTTTCTTTTCAAAAAAAAACCAAAAAAATTTATTCTTTTTTTAATTTATTTGGTATTCTCTGCTATTTAGTTTATTCAATGAGGAGAGAGAATATGAATAAAAAATTAACCGCTGCGCTATTTACCGCTGCAGCTATGATTACTTCAACTTCTGCAATGGCACAGTGTGACCCGGGTGAGAGAGTTGTTAAATTTTCACATGTAACAAATACAGATAAACACCCAAAAGGTATTGCGGCTTCTTTACTTGCTGAGAGAGTGAATAAAGAACTAAATGGCGTAATGTGTATGGAAGTTTATCCAAACTCAACTTTATACAACGATAACAAGGTGCTTGAAGCACTTCTAAATGGCGATGTTCAATTGGCTGCGCCATCACTATCTAAATTTGAAAAATTCACTAAGCAATTTAGAATTTTTGACTTACCTTTCGTTTTTAAAAATGTTGATGCTGTGAATGAATTTCAAACTTCTGAGAAAGGCGAAAAGATGAAAAGTTCTATGAGACGTAAGGGTCTCCAGGGTCTTGCATTCTGGCACAATGGAATGAAGCAGATGTCAGCTAATGTCCCTCTTGAAAAACCTACGGATGCTAATGGCAAGAAATTCCGCGTAATGACCTCTGATGTGCTTGTTGCTCAAATGAAAGCACTTGGTGGTTCTGCCCAAAAAATGGCCTTCTCTGAGGTTTATGGTGGTCTTCAGCAAGGTGTCGTAGATGGACAGGAAAATACTTGGTCAAATATTTATGGTAAGAAGTTTTTTGAAGTCCAAGATGGTGTCACGGAGACAAATCATGGAATTTTAGATTACCTTCTTGTTACCTCGGTTGATTTTCTTAATAGTCTAAGACCGGACGTTCAACTTCAATTTCTACAGATTGTAAAAGAAGTGACTGAAACTCGTAATGCTGAGTCATTTGCAGTTAATCAGAAGAATCGCCAGATGATTCTAGATGCAGGTGGTACGATAAGAACGCTGACCCCAGAACAGAGACAATTATGGGTAGATGCAATGAAACCAGTATGGGATCAATTTAAAGATGACGTAGGTCAAGACAATCTTGATTACGCACAAGAAATCAACAAGCGTCATTAACCAAATTAAGAGGTGCAGCAATGCACCTCTTTTTTTATGTCTAAATTAAGCAGAACAGATAACTTCGAGGAAACGTTAATCGCGATTCTTTTTGGAATTATGACAGTTGCTACATTTTCAAATGTTATTGCCCGATATATTTTTAATGACAGTATCTTATGGGCACTTGAACTGACTGTATTTCTTTTTGCATGGATGGTGCTTTTGGGCGCCTCTTATGCCATTAAGAAAAACGCTCATCTAGGGGTGGATATCTTAATTAATATGCTATCACCTCAAAAAAGAAGAATTTTAGGTCTTATTGCTGTTTTCTTTTGTTTGCTATTTAGTTTCCTAATGCTTAAAGGATCTTGGGATTATTGGGCAAACTTTGCTAATCTGCCTGCGACAGAGGGAAGATGGTTTCCTTTAGGGTTTGAGGAAAGTTATCGTGACAAAGGTTGGTATGAAGTCAACGATATTCCAATGCCTTATGTACTCAGCTGGATGGAGGGTGTATTTAATGAAGGTGAAGAGTATGAAAAGATACCTCGATTGATACCTTATTTGGTTCTACCATTATCCATGTTCCTAATTCTTTTCAGGTTTTTGCAAGCTGCTATTGCAATATACAAAGGAGATCAAGATAGATTGATTGCCAATCATGAAGCTGAAGGGGATATCGATAGCCTAAAAGAGGACTTACAAGAAATGTCTGGAGAATCTAAGTAATGGACGTTTTTCTATTATTTGCACTAATCATTGGACTTTTAATTATTGGTGTTCCAATTGCTGTCTCTCTAGGTGTTTCTTCAATATTATTTCTTTTGGTTTTTTCAGATTCCTCACTGGCAGGTATTGCTGGTACCTTATTCGAAGCGTTCGAGGGGCACTATACACTTCTTGCTATTCCATTCTTTGTTCTAGCTTCTTGTTTTATGACAACGGGAGGGGTTGCAAAGAGGATTATTCGTTTTTCCATAGCATGTGTGGGTCATGTCAGAGGAGGTCTAGCTATTGCAGGTGTATTTGCTTGTATGTTGTTTGCAGCGCTCTCAGGATCTTCTCCTGCTACGGTTGTGGCAATTGGTACCATTGTTATTGCTGGTATGAGAAAAGTCGGATATACCAAAGAATTCGCTGCTGGAGTCATCAGTAATGCAGGAACTTTAGGTATTCTCATCCCACCTTCATTGGTCATGGTGGTTTACGCAGCTGCTGTAGAGGTATCAGTCGGAAGAATGTTTCTTGCTGGAGTTATTCCTGGATTGCTTGCAGGGGTTATGTTAATGCTTGCGATATATGCTGTCGCCCGTTACAAGAATTTACCCAAAGGTGATTGGCTTGGCTGGAAAGAGGTTATAGATTCAGGCAAAGATGCTGGATGGGGATTATTTTTAATCGTCATCATTCTGGGTGGTATTTATGGAGGTATTTTTACACCCACTGAGGCTGCCGCTGTTGCAGCAGTTTACGCATGGTATGTTGCCAACTTTATCTACAAGGACATGGGTCCACTAAAAAAAGATAATAGAAAATTATACAAAAACCCGCAGACTCTTGTTACTGCTCTATTTCATGAGGACACTAAAAAAACACTTTTTGAAGCTGGTAAGTTAACCATTATGCTTCTTTTTGTTATTGCTAATGCATTGATTCTAAAGCATGTATTAACAGATGAACAAATACCTCAAGCAATTGCCAATTCACTCCTATCGGCTGGATTTGGTTCAATCATGTTCTTGGTAATTGTCAATGTCATACTATTGATTGGTGGACAATTCATGGAACCATCAGGACTTCTTGTGATCGTTGCTCCATTAGTATTTCCAATAGCAATTCAGCTCGGGATTGACCCAATTCATTTAGGCATCATTATGGTAGTTAATATGGAAATCGGAATGATTACCCCTCCGGTTGGTTTAAACCTTTTCGTTACATCAGGAGTTGCGGGAATGCCTATCATGTCAGTTGTTAAAGCGGCTCTACCATTTTTAGCGGTTTTATTTGTTTTCTTGATTATCGTGACATATGTTCCTTGGATTTCAACCTTCCTTCCAAACATGGTCATGGGTCCAGAAATCGTTATCAAGTAGTCTAGTGAGTCGTTTTATCTGGATCTTTACGGCTTTAAGTGGGGGGTCTTCTGTTATATTTGGAGCAGTCTTAGCCCATGTTCTTAAAGGTTCGATAGATCTAAGCGATCTTGAGAGAATTGAAACCGCAGTTTTTTATCTATTTATTCATACACTTGCAATACTCATTCTAGCAATCAAACTTAAAAATAGAATCTCAAATGTAATCAATTGGAGTATTTACTTATTTATCGCAGGAGTTATTCTTTTTTCAGGGAGTTTGATTATTTATACATTTACGAAAATTGGATTTTTAGTATTTATTACCCCTGTTGGAGGGATGTTTTTAATTCTAGGATGGTTGAATCTGGCTCGTTATAGACCTTAACCGGTACCACGAGTCCTGGTTTTATGAGGTTTGGCATTTTTTTCAATGAAGCTGATAATCATTCCAGCAACATCTTTTTCAGTGGTTGTCTCAATACCTTGAAGGCCAGGAGAGGAATTTACTTCCATGACTAAAGGGCCATGGTTGGATCTTAGGATATCTACACCACAAACATTAAGACCTGTAATTTTGGCAGCTCTGACTGCTGTTGATCTTTCTTCAGGAGTTAATCTTACAAGTGTAGCCGAGCCTCCACGATGAATATTGGATCTAAATTCCCCTTCAGCACCTTGTCTTTTCATGGCGGCAACGACCCTTCCTCCAACAACAAAACAACGTATATCGGTTCCGCCTGATTCT
>Ga0255773_10001923_pt1 | contig 19986 bp, 29 predicted proteins | sample 011ome_17_FD_179971 | JGI IMG/M metagenome (GOLD analysis project Ga0255773, IMG submission 179971) | Coastal salt marsh microbial communities from the Groves Creek Marsh, Skidaway Island, Georgia - 011502XT metaG (version 2) | ecosystem: Environmental > Aquatic > Marine > Intertidal zone >...
CCATTAATGGGATATCTGGATTCCGTAAAAGAACAAAGAACAGGGATGAGCAAAGCCAGTCAAGGCCTCGATAGCAATGCGCTGCAAAGCACAACGGCAAGCGCGGTCGCTGCGACAGTCAAAGGCGCCGGACAAAAGCTTGAAAGCTATGCGCGCACCATTGCTGAAACTGGATTTAAAGATTTGTTTCGCGGTATTTTGGCTCTGGTTACAAAATACCAACAACAAGACCGCATCATCCGCTTGCGCAATAAGTTTGTGCCAATTGACCCACGCGAGTTTGATACTGAGTTTGATGTTATTGTGAATGTCGGACTTGGTACGGCTGACGATGAGCAAAAGATCGCATTCTTAATGCAAATCGCGGCCAAGCAAGAGCAAATCTTGACAACGCTTGGCGCAAATAACCCGATGGTCACGATGGCGCAATACGCTGGAACCTTGCGCGAGATCGCCGAAATCGGCGGCTTTAAAGATGCAAGTAAGTTCTTCAACTCGCCTGAAATGATCGCACAGCAAATGCAACAGCAACAGCAACAGGCGCAGCAAGGCCAACAGCCATCGCCTGAAATGATTAAAGTCCAGCAAGACTTTGAGCTCAAGAAAATGAAGATTGAGGCTGAAATACAGCTAGAGCGTGAAAAAATGGAAGCCGAACTTGAAATGCGCCGCGAAGAATTGGCGCTTGAAAGCCAGTTACGCGCAGCCAAAGCGATCACCGACGCAGAAATTTCAACTAATTTGCCGCGAGTGTAAAAATGGAAAAGAGATCATCCCCGCCTAAAAAGCTAAAAATCAAAGGCCAGTCACATAAACTAGCTTACATTAACGATGTCGAAGAAGGCCTCTTGCGGGCTAGGGGCGGCAGCGGCGAAATGGTTTATGGCGTTCCGGCGTTCTATGATGAGGGTGATGATTACGACAGCCCAAATGCAACAGATGCCGATCGTGGGGCTAATAAAGGGACGACGCGCGGTGATGGAAGCGGAGTTGAACGCTATGGAATAAGTGAAAATGACCAAGCAGCAGCGCAAGCGCAGGCGCGCGAAAACTTAGAGCGCAGTTTAAGTGACGAGGCGGCTAGAGCCGCGCGCGAAGGCCGCGCAATGGTCAACTCTTATGCGAACCCATATGCGAACTCAGGGTTAACCGCGCAAGATAGGGCATTTAAAACCACTCCAAATGCGCAGCGCGTTGCACAAAGCTATTTAAATTCGCTTGGCACAAATGGAAGAAATATCTTCGCTCCATCGGTTTTCTCAAACAATCTTATTGGTGGCTCTATTAAGGATGCATATCAGAACAAACGCCTTAGTGATTTGTTCGGTGTTTCTAGCTATTCAAGCTGGTTTGATGATGTTGACACAAGGAAGGCTGTCAACGATCTGGCAATGGAAAGGCTTCAGGATCGTCTTGATGGATACAATTCAAGGGACAGTTACGTTGAAAAGGCTATAAATCCTATCAGGTCATATTTTGGTTCAACCATTATGGACGACCTCAAAAATGGAGGTCGGCCGGTTTTCGATGAACTTGGTCAAGTGCAGGGTTCATTTAATAAAAATATGCTTGGCCTTGAGGTTTATACTGGAAACCCAATCGAAGGGATGCCCGAAACTGGATGGCTTGAAAAAGATTACGCAAGCGAAAGCGATCCTATTGAAAACCCATTAACCGGCGAGCAGCAATGCCCTGACGGCTATTTCTATGATGAGGATTTGCAGTCATGCCGGTTGGGTTCGCCGCCGGCCACTAGCGAAGACATTCCTAGCGTGACAGCGCCAGCGGTCGGCGCGTATTACCGCCCGCAAGGATTGGAGCAGGCGCCAGCGTTTATGCCAGCGGGCTTCGACTATGACGCAGCAAATAGCGCTTTTCTTGACAGCTATGCTTACCGGCCTGATGACTTTGTCGATCCCATGAGTTTGAACGGATTTAAACAAATAACATGAATGAAGCCAAACTTCGCGAACAACGCGAGCGCGCAGTCAATGCGGAGCGCATTTTAAACGAGCCTCTAATTATTGAGGCTTTTGATTATTTAGACGCAGAATTTATGCGCGCGTGGAAACAATCCTCTGTCGAGGATACGCAAGCCCGCGAGCGCATTTATAACTTGTGCCAAGCCTTAGAGGCCGTCAAAGGCCATCTAAAATCGGTTATCGAAACCGGCAAGATGGCGAAGGCGCAATTGGATCAACTTAAAAAATAGGTGTAAATTATGGCTGACAATTCCAGCAAGGAAACCAGCAATTTTTCGATTAACGATGCAATGACTTCGCTTTTGCAAGACCCCGAAGAGGATAACCAAGCAAAGGAAGAAGCAGCGCCAGCGGAAGGCCTAGAGCCTGAAGCTGAAGCCTCTGAAGATGAGGCGTTTGAGGCAGGCGATGAAACTGATGAAGATCAGGATGACGCTGATGCTGATGATGCTGAATATGATGAGGAAGATGCCTCTGACGAGGATGAGCCTGACGACGATGACGATGAGCCTCAAACTGTAACCGCTATCATTGATGGCGAAGAAGTTGAGATAACCATCGAAGAAGCGGTTGCAGGCTATCAGCGTCAGAGCGCGTTCACAAAGCGTATGCAGCAACTCGCGTCTGAGCGGAAAGCCTTTGAGGCCGAAGCTGCTCAAACTAAACAGATGCGTGATGCCTATGCGCAAGGTCTAGCCGACTTATCAGAGCAACTACAATCCATTCAGACCGATGAACCTGATTGGGATAGGGCTTATGAGGAACTCGACGCGAAGGAATACGCTCGCCTCGTTCAAGTTTACAACCAGCGGAAAGAACACGCCGGCTTGATTGAACAAGAGAGGCAACGCATTGCTCAAGAGCAGAATTCGGAACATCGACAGCTTTATCAACGCCACTTAAAAAACGAGGGGCAGCGTATGCTAGAGGTCATCCCACATTGGGCTGACGAAAATGTGCGCGAAACTGAACGAAAGCAAGTGATCCAGTATGCTCAGACTTTGGGATACACCCCGCAAGAAATATCGCAGGCCAGCGATCACCGCGCGGTTAAAGCACTCTATGACTCTTGGAAATTAAGCCAGCTTCAGCAAAGCGCTGGCGCTGCCAAGAAGAAAGTGCGCAAAGCCCCAAAAATGGCAAGAGCAGGCACTCCCCGCCCGAAAGGTGAAAGCCAAACCAGACGCCGCAAGCAATTAGCAAGCCGTCTGGATAGCGAGCGCAGCGTCAACGCTGCTGTGGAACTTTTACTTGGATAGAATAGGAGCCTAAAAATGGCACTACATCAAACTTCGACTGCCGTTGGTGAGAAGGAAACCCTTGCCGACATTATTTATAAAGTGGATTCGGACGAAACTCCGATCTTTTCTTCAATTGCTAAAGAAACCTCAACTGGCGTTTTCACCGAATGGCAAGTGCAGGAACTTTCAGGAGCGGCAGCCAATGCCGTTGCCGAAGGCGCCGACATGGCCGACACTGGCGTTACTGCGACAGCGCGGCTTGGCAACTACCACACTATCAGCCAGAAGGGCTATATTGTTTCTAAAACTTTAGATGCAGTAGATAAAGCTGGAAGAGCACGTGAAGTGGCATACCAGCGGGTTTTAAAAGGCCTTGAGCTTCGTCGCGATATTGAACACATGATCGGCAACACAGACCAAGCCCGCGCGGCTGGTGCAACCCGCCAGTCAGCGTCTTTGTCAACTTGGATCACAAATGGCTCTGTAGGTGCGAGCGGCGCTTTTGCAACAGGAGACGGAACGAACGTCCCTACTGCGGGAACCGCGCGTGCGTTGACACTTGCATTGATCGACGATTCCGTACAAGAGGCATGGGAAGATGGTGGTTCACCATCAATGCTGGTTTGCTCTGCAACCAACCGCGCTAATATCAGCGATCTTGCTCAAGCTGGCACAAACCTTGTGACAAATCAGGTCAATACAACCGCCGCCAAAGCCCCATCTTTTGTGGGTTCTGTCAGCGTCTACATGACCGATTTCGGAACTTTGGACATCACCCCATCACGCTTCATCGGCAACGACCGCGTGTTTGTGATTGATCCAAACTTCGTATCACTCTCAACCCTGACAGGACGTAACTTTGTGGAAAACGACATTGCTAACACAGGCGATGCCGAAAAATCACAAATCGTGACTGAGTGGGCTTTGAAAGTGAAGGCTCCGAAGGCACATGGTGCAATCTTCGATCTGAACGGTTCTTAAAGCCAAAAGCATAATGACTAAAGGGGCGCTTCGGCGCCCCTTTTTAATGAGGTAAACATGACCAAAAGATTATTGAGCAAATCCGGCGACACTGAAACTTGGATGCACGATGCTGATAAAGGTTTTATCATCGAAAAGCGGCAAGAAGTTGATGCCATTTTAGACGCTAATAAAGCGCGGGCGGCTGAGTATCGTGCGGGCAGCATGATCGGCAATACGCAACGGCATTGGCAGCATATCGCCGAAATACCAGCGACAGTCTATTTGGAATTACGCGCCCGATTAGGCGATCCAAAAGATAACCCGACAGAGTGGAAACGCTGGCTCAATGATTATGACAATCGTTTTTTCAGAACTAGCGGCGGGAATATATAATGGCAATCACCGACTATGCTTCGCTCCAAACCGCTATCGCAAATTTTGCGGCGCGTAGCGACCTTACAGCCCAAATCCCCGAATTCATCCAGCTTGCAGAAGCGCGGATGTCACGCGAGTTAGAAAGCCGCAGCCAAGAAAAGCGCGCGCAAGCGCCGTTGACAGCGAACAACGAATATATCAGCCTGCCGACTGACTTGCGTGAGGTTCGTGAAGTAAAACTGAACACCAGCCCACTAACAGTTTTGGAATATAAAAGCCCTGTTGCGCTTGATACGGATTATTCGACAACAGGCACAGGCAAACCGCAAGCCTACAGTATTATCGGCGATGAAATGAAGCTGCGGCCTGTTCCTGATACGGCTTACACAGCCGAAATCGTTTATATTGGTTCTATTGAGCCTCTATCGAATACAAACACAACCAACAATATTCTGATCCGTCATTCAGACGCCTATCTAGCGGGCGCGTTGACGGAACTTTACACATATCTGATGGATGAACAACGCGCGCAGCTTTACGACCAAAAATTTAGCCGTGCCATTTCTGAAATCCAGAAAGACGAGCAGAGAAGTCAGTATGGCAGTGGCTCGTTGCAAATCCAATCTATCTATCAACGTCAAAATACAGGAGCCTGATTAAATGTCAGCTATGAGCGATTATCTGGAAAATTCTTTCCTTGACCACTTCACCGGCACAACATCAACAGCCGCACCGGCGGCCGTTTATCTTGGCCTTTCAACCGGATCAATGAACGACGACAACAGCGGAACAGAACTATCAGGTTTAGGCTATGCGCGTCAGGCCATTACATTCGCAGCGGCGGCATCGGCATCAATATCAAACAATGCGGGTGTCGAGTTTCCTTCGGCGACAGGCTCATGGGGTACTGTATCGCATTGGGCAATTTATGACGCATCAACCGGCGGCAACCAGCTTTTTCATGGCTCTTTTGCAACCGCCAAAGCCATTGCGACTGGTGACATTCTGAAGGTTGCTTCAGGCGCCTTAACGATCACAGCGGCCTAATTAAACCAGATGGCAACACCGCTTGACCAACTGGATGCTGTCGGTGTTCTTGATGGGGCAAACTCTATCGGGAACATGGAGTATCTGGATAATGTCACAATCCACAATGCTACTGGCAGCGCTTCTGCGTCTGCCAGCGCAAGCGCTCTTGAGCCGATAAAGCTAAAGTCAGCTAGTGGGGTTGGGGTTACATCTGCGCTCGCTTCGGCAAGCGCTGATCGCATTCGTCAGTTTGATGCAGTCATAGCGACAGCCGGTTCAGTTAGCGCTTCAGCTATATTGATAAGGCTTGTTGGCGGCCAGCCAACAGCTAATGTCAGCGCGACAGCAAGCATAACGCCAGTGCGTCAAGTAACGGCAACGGCAACAGCCGCAGCAACAACAAACCAGCCAACAGCGAATTTCGTGTTGAATTTTTCTGGTTCAGGAAGCGTCACCGCAGCGGCGACCGCAAGCCAGCCAACAGGAACATTTTCCATGACCGGCAGCGCCGGAATTACAACGGCGGCGTCAGCCATCGCCAGCGGCAAGATATTGGGCGAAGATTGGGCTGTTGTTCAGAATAACATCAATCAGCAATGGGCGGTTCAGTAATGGAATTTCAAGAATGGCTGCCCGACCAGCCCGCATATTTAAACAAGGGCGTCACCACAGCTTTAAATTGCTATCCGTCTGCGGTCGGCTATAGAAGCGTCAACGCTTTTTCGGCCGTATCAGGCGCGGCAACCAGCAAGATCAGAGGCGTTTTTGCAGCAAAAGACAACGCCGGAAACGTCAAACTTTTTGCTGGCGACGATACAAAACTTTATGTTTTTGGAGGTGCTGGAAACTCGTTGGTGGATGCGAGCAAGTCTGGCGGTTATAACATAGGTTCATCTGGTCGCTGGCGACATACGCAATTCGGTGACAAGCTGTTAGTCGCTGGTGGCACTGGCGAAGAAGTGCAGAAGTGGCATCTTGGAACAGACACAAGCTTTTCAGACTTGTCTGCATCATGCCCAAAAGCAGATTTCATCACTGTTGTCAGAGATCAGGTTTGGGTCGCGTCTGTAGACGATGGATCAGGCAAGCAGCCATTTCGGGTGCAATGGTCTGGCATAAACGACGAAACAAGCTGGACAGTCGGAACCGATCAGAGCGATTTTCAAGACATTCCCGACGCTGGCAGCATCACCGGATTATGCGGTGGACAGAATGCGGTTATCCTTATGGAACGCGCTATTGCTGTTGCGTCTTATGTCGGATCACCGCTTATCTATCAGATTGACCGCGTTGAGACTGCGCGAGGCTGCGCATATAGCGGCAGCGTTGCGCAAATCGGCGGCATGGTTTTCTTTCTTGCTGAGGACGGCTTCTATGCGTTCGATGGTTCCAGAAGCCAGCCAATCGGAGCAGAAAAGGTCAACCGATTTTTCCTAGACGACATGGATTTGGCTTACACAAATAAAATGAGCGCGGCTGTTGACCCGACACAACAGGTGGTGGCTTGGTCTTATGTTTCAAACGCCTCGCCCGATGGCGAGCCTGATCGCATGATTGTTTTTAATTATGCTCTAGGCCGTTGGTCTTTAGTTGAGGTCGGCGCTGACATAATTGCGCCGTTTTTCACATCTGGTCAGGATTTGGAATCGCTTGATAGCGTTTATGCAAGCATTGACGCAATAAGTTCAACTGTGGACTCGCATCTATTCAAAGGCGGCTCGTTTGTTTTTGGCGGGGCATATCAAAACAAGCTTCACGCTTTTACTGGCGCGCCTATCGTCGGCACCTTTGAAACGGCTGAGTTTTCATTAGCAAAAGACAAACACGCAGTCGTCACTAGAACCGTGCCGCACTTTACTGGCGGTTCTGTTTCGATGCAAATTGGCGCGCGTGATCGTCAAGATGACCCTGTTGTTTATGATGCAGGCAGCGCATTAACAAACGAAGGTTTCTGCGAGCATCGGGTGCAAGGTCGTTTCCATCGCGCAAAAATGACAATTTCAGGCAATTGGCAAAACGCGCAAGGCGTTGATTTGGAGGGTCGTCCACTTGGCAGGCGCTAGTTTCAGAAGGCTTCCAACTGAGGCAAATGACCCGCGTGAAGTCAGCCTTGTCGTGAACAACATACTCGCAGGCAAACTAAACTCAACCGGCACCGTGACGCTTGCTGCAAATGCAGCATCAACTGTCGTTTCAGATGATCGCGCTGGCTATGAAAGCGTCATTCTGTTTATGCCAACCACCGCAGCGGCGGCCTCTGAGCAGGCTGGCGGTGCAATGTTTGTCTCATCTCGCGGCAAGCAAACATTTACGGTCAGTCATGCAAACACAACATCAACAACAAGAACATTCGACTATATCGTTATCGGCTGAATGGGATCGTTGCGCTGGCTGGATACAAGCAGCGCTAGATCATGCGCACGGAACGCACACGCTTGCTGATGTTTTTGACATGGTTGAGCGCGGCGATGCGCAGTTTTGGCCGTTTCATAATGCGGCAATCGTCACTGAAATAGTCCAATATCCGCAATTCAGAACGCTTCGGTTCTGGCTGGCGGGTGGCAACCTAAAAACATTAGTTGAGGCTGAGCCAGCTTTGGTCAATTGGTCAAAAAGTTGGGGATGCAAATCTGTTGAAATAGTCGGGCGGCGTGGTTGGCACCGCGCTCTAAAAGGTTACAAGCCGACATCAACAATCATGGCAAAGGAAATATCAAAATGAGTAAAGGCGGCGGAACCCCATCAACTGTGAACACGCAAGTTGAGCCACCATCATACGCAAAGCCATTTTTAGAATATGGTTTATCGCAGGCTAAAGACCAATACACGTCATCGGCTCCAAACTATTATCCGAACCCAACAGTGGTTGGCTTTGCGCCTGAAACTAGCATGGCGTTGGATATGATCCGAAATAATGCCCTTGATCCAAACGGCATGACAGCGCAAACGGCAGGACTTGTTCGTCAAAACTTGATGGGAACGAACCCGCTTATGAATGCGGCGTTTCAGCCTGCTATTAATGCGGTTAATAGCCAGTTCGCAAAAGCTGGTCGTTACGGCTCTGGCGCAAACCAGCAAGCCCTAGCAACAGCATTAGCTCCTCTGTCGTACCAAGCGCAACAAGACGCGATCTCACAAGCTCCGCAAGCCGCAAACATTGCAGCGCAGCAACTTGCCGGCGTCGGCGCGGCGCGCGAAGGGCAATCACAAGCAGAGCTTCAAGCGCAAATTGACAAATTCAATTTTGAGCAGAATAGAGACGCTTCAAAGTTGGCCGCTTACATGGGGCTGGTCGGCGGCGGCACTGTTGGAAGCAATACAATACAGCCTGTCGCGCGCAACACAGCCGCTTCGGTTTTGGGCGGCGCATTAGGCGGCGCGCAGTTAGGCAAAAACGCTGGCTTTGATCCAATGATGGGCGCCATTGGCGGCGGCCTTCTTGGCTTTATGTAGGGGGTTATTATGGGTAAATATGATTTCTTATTTAGCACACCCCAAAACAGCTATTTGGATCAGGCGCTACCGCCAATTTCCAGAAACCCTGTCTTAGCCCGCCCAACCGTGCCAGCGGCGTCTATGGCTAATCGGCCAAGACTTAGCGATGGAATGATGGCTGCTTTGACTGGTGGCACATTGAACCGGCCTATGAGCCTACCAGCGCGCAGCCCTGCACGCATGGCGCAGTCTAACAGCCCCATACCTCTGCCAGCCAAAGTTCCTACGCCATACACCGGCGCGCTTCCAATTAGCAAGCCGATGAAGCCATTTACACCGCTTCCGGCCGCTGCTGGAACGGCGCAAATGATGAGGCCAAACCAGCCGTCAGATATACCAGCATCACCAGAGCAAGCGGCAACGTCAGGCGGGTTTTTCAGCGGTTTGTTAGGTGATGGTTTTGACGATCCGAGATCGCAAGGCATCCTTGCCGCATCTGCCGCATTGCTCGAGGCTGGAGCGCCTGTCGTTGGCGGTGTCGCTCCATCGCTAGGCCAAGCACTAGGCAAGGGCTTGCGCGCTGGAATGGGCGCCTATGGCAAAGCCAAGAAAGGCATCACCGATGCTGAAGATGCTGCGATAAACCGCGAATACAAGCAGACGATGACGGAGGAAATGCGCGCTGGCATGAATAAGCCAAAACGCACGTCTATCGCTGGCGGTGCGGCAACCTTGATTGAATATGCTGACGGCACATCTGAGATCGTTAAAAATGACGGCATCCAAGAACTTATCTTAGACCAGAAACGTGCGGCGGCTGATATTGAAGTTGATACGGCTAGACGCAAGCAAGAATTAACAGACCCAAAAAATCTAACTGTCGCTGAAAAAGAATATGACAAAAAGACAGCCGCAAACTTGCAAGCTAAAAAAAGCGCGATTGATGATTGGCCTGCAACCAAAGATTATTTGGAAGAGTTAAAAGACAAAATTGACGGCGGCACTTTCACTGGACTGCTAGGGGAAAGCAACGCAACGGCTGCAATGCTTAGTGATGATGAGCAGCAAGCCAGAAACTTCCTAGAAGGCCTCGCGCAAAAGCTTGCAAAAGCAAGAAACGGAGCAAGGGTTACTGATGCCGATGTTAATAACGCACGGCGATCTATCCCGAACCTTTATCTTTCAAAAGAAAATTTTGCAGCCACCGCCGACAGGTTAATCAAAGAGTTCGAATTAGCGGCAGCGCAAGCGACCGCTGAAGCCAATTATCTTGAAGCAAATGGCACGTTTAAGGGCTATGAGCCGCCTGAGATCATCAACGGCGTGATCGTAACAAAAAGATAAGGATTAGCGAAATGGCGACTTATGATATCGGCGGCAAAAGTTACACTATTGACGACAGCCTTCCAAAAGCTGAAGTCAGAAAGATTTTAGAAGAATTAACATCGCAGAAAAGCGCCACATCTGCTTCAAGCAAGAAATCAACTGAACGCGATGTTGGGTTGAAAGATTACGGCCGCGCAGCATTGCAAGGCCTGACCTTTGGCTTTGGCGATGAAATCATTGCTGGCGCACGCAGTTTAGGCGACCAAACCTACGAAGAAGCCCTAGCTGATGAGCGCGGGCAACTGCAAGCTGTGCGTAATGAAAGCCCATTATTGGCAACCGGCCTTGAAATTGCAGGCTCTATCCCGACAGCTCTGATCCCCGCCGCAGGTTTAGCAAAACTTGGAAGCATGGGCTATAAAGCCGCAAAAGGTGCGCCAGCAATTTACGGTCTGGCGGCTGGTGAAGGTGCTCTTTATGGGGTTGGCTCATCTGACAACAAATCAACGTCTGACGCATTAGGCGGCGCGCTTGTAGGCGCTGGTGCGGCAAAAGCTGTCAACATTGCTGGCAATGCTATTGGCAGAGGCATTTCTAAATATCGGGGTCGTGATAATTTTGGCAAGGACAAGCTGAATGAAGCTATTGCCCGCGATGGTGATACTCCTTCAACCCTTATAAGCAGACTCGATGAAAATGCACAAACTGGAGTTTTGCCTGAAACCATTGCTGATGTTGGTGGCGAGAATGTTAGAAACCTTGCTCGTGACATTCAAGCAACCCCATCGGCCGCAAGAAATGAGGCTGTTAAGCAGTTTGGCGAGCGCAACGCCAACCAAGATGAGCGCGTTTTGGGCGGGCTTATGGATGCGCTTGGAAGCCAGCAAGGCGGAATAAAATATCTTGATGATCTGAAGGAAGCCCGCCGCGCGGCTGCGGAGCCAGCATATAAAGCGGCCTATCAAACTGACGACGGCGTTGAGCGTTTTGTCCAAAGCAATGAGATAGAGCGTTTTCTTGGAAGAAATGACTTTAAAGAGGCGTTTCAGCGCGCAGATCGTATTTTTAAAAATGAACAGTTTGTTAAAGACGAGCTTGCTGATGTGCCTTTTCCAAAGCTTTTCGATGAAGTGGATGGGAAGCTTGTCCGTACCAAAGCGCAACCAACAGTCAGACAGCTTGACTATATAAAGCGCGGGCTTGATGACAACATTTCTGAAAAGGTGAAGCTTGGCGGACTTGGCAACCAAGAGCGACAAGCAAACACTGCTATTCTTTCGCTATTTAGAGACAAGGTTGATGAAGTTGTGCCTGAGTATGGCGCCGCAAGAAAACAGTTTGGCGATGATCTTGATGTTGAAAACTCATATGAGCTTGGCAAAGGCCTTTTGAAAGTCAACAAAAGCGCTGACGCAGTTAGGCGCGAGTTTCAAGCGTTGCCAGAGCCAGCGAAGCAGGCTTATCGCGTTGGCGTTATAGATGAGATCACTAGAGGCCTTGAAAACAGCGCTAAATCCGGCAGCCGCCGCGATGCGGTCAAGAAGGTTTTTGATGGTCGCCAAGAAAAATTGCGGGCTTTGTTTGATACCGACGAAGGATACAAAAGCTTTGAAAAGCTGATGCTTCGCGAAGCAAATATGCGGAACACTAGCGATTTTGTTACTGGTAATTCTATCACCGCGAGGATGGGCGCAAGCTTAAACGATTTGACGCGCGATCCTGTTGACGTTTTTGCAATGGGCGGCCTTCGTGGCGCAGCGGTTGAAGGCGCTAGAGGCCTAATGAAGCGGCGGCAACGCAAAGCGGCGGAGCGGATTTCTGACCAATTAGCGACACCAATGTTTAATTCGGCAAGCACTAGAAACTTTTTACAAAGTCTCGAAGCTAGAGCCGCCGAAGCAACAAAGAACCAAAGGCGCCGCACGATGCTGTTGCCTGCATCTGGTGGCCTGCTTGGCGCCTATATTAACAGCGACAGATAACCCTAAAAAAAGGATAACCCTATGCCTAAAAACGATTTTGGTTCCTATGATTCCACCGCAGCCAACAACACCGACGTCGGCGGGGTCAATCTTGCAGAAAATTCTATGCTGCCTAGCGATGTCAATAACGCTTTTCGCACGCTCATGTCGCATATTAAAAACTTCGAGCAAGGCACAGACAGCATCACGAAGCTGGCTATTGGATCAGGCTGGACTATAGAGCAAGATGGCTCAAATAACCTTCTGCTAAAATACGGCGGCACTGGCGTCCTAAAAGTAACAAGCGCGGGCGCAATTGTTGCGGCTGGCGATATTACAGCTTTCGGAACCGTCTAATGGCTATCGCAGCAAGTGGAGCTGTCAGCTTCAGCGACTTGCGCACAGAGTTTTCGGGCGCGGGCGCGATTAGTTTTAGCGACCTTTATAGAGGCGGGTCGCTGGTGCGGGGCAATGCGGGAAATAACACGGCGACAAATCTAGCCGCTTCTGTGCCAACATCTGGCGCAATAAATTTCACAAATTTCCGCAGTACGGCACGCGGCTGGCGCAAGACATTTGCCAGCAATGCGACAAACCAAAACGCGAGCTCAATCTTTGGTACGGACTACGGCGTCAACTATCCAAAAGAGATCGTCATCAACTCGGGCGTGACTTTGGGCGCAACTAGCACTGGCGATGAAGCGCTTGAGATAAACAGCGGCGGCATTGGTTCTATTACTGTTATCAACAATGGAACACTCATCGGCAAAGGAGGCGCAGCCGGTCAAGCGGGCGGCGATGCTTTTGAAGCGTTTGTTTCATGCACGTTGACTAATAATGGGTCTATCTATGCTGGCGGCGGTGGCGGCGGTTCTGGCGGCACCGGCGGGAATGGCAGTTATACAACGTCTTCAACAGTAACTGAAAGCCCTTCATTTCATCAAGATAACCATTATTGGGAGGCCAGAAATGCCAACGAAAAGTTAGTATGGCAAGGCACCATAATTTTTAATGGCTATCTGTCGCAAAACGCAGGGAATAATTGGGGAACAAGGATTGTCATAGGCGGTTACACTTATGATCGCGGGGTAACTCGCCAATCAGATGACAAATGGACTAAACTTGATCTCAGTCGGTTTTACACTACTTCATCAACCACAAATACTTCTGGCGGCGGTGGTGGCTCTGGTGGCGTTGGCGCTGGCTACAATCAATCAGCCACCAGCGGTTCGTCAGGTTCCTCCGGCGGCACAAACGCTGGCAATGGCGGCACAGGCGGCACAGGCGGCGGTTATGGCGCTTCAGGATCGAATGGCAATTCAGGTTCTAACGGCAATACATCAAACGGCTCAGCCGGCGGTGGCGGCGGTGCGGGTGGCAAATACATTCGCGGGATTTCTTTCGTAACATTCACAAACAACGGCGCGGTCGCGGGCGGCACGGCATAGAGGATAAAAAATGACTGATCCAATTTACACAGTGACAAAAATTTCAACAGATGGCGTTCAAGTTGAATTTGAAGATGGCTCGTGGGCTATTTTGCCGGTGACGGCAGACATGGAGGCCGCTGATGTTGATGATTTGGCTTTGCAATACGCTCCAAAGGACTTGACCCCGCCAGCTTTTTTAAGCGTTGGAACGCAAAGGTCAGCGGTTAAAAAGCTTGATCCGATTGCTGATGAGTTTGTGCCAGAAAGCGCGCCAGAATAGTGATCGCTTTTCCAATTGTTGACCTAATCCAAACCGCGCTCCTTCTTATGGTTATTTTTCAGCTTCATAAAAAATGATAGAATTTGTCCTGTTCGTTTACGTCGGGGCTAATGTCTACAATCAAACTCAGGTTTTCGCAGATATAGACCGATGCCTTTATTTTGCGCAGCGAATTGCTGGTCAGTATGTCCAAACGGCTGACGGCTCGCGACTGGTTTCTGCCGCCTGCCTCCCTAAAATAAAGGTGAACTAATGGAACCTATCACAACGGCAATCGCTGCGGTTACGGCTGCCTCAAATGCAATAGGCTTCATAAAATCGCGGATCAACGATATCCAATCTGTCGCCGAAATTGGGGAGCAGATTGGAACGCTTTTTATGGCTCAAAAGAAGCTAAATGAGGAGCGCAATAAACAGGCTGGCGTCGGCGATATAAAGTTTAAGTCAAGCATCGACGCGGTGCTTGAGGCAAAGCGGCTGAATGAACAAATGCAACAAGTCGCAACGATGATCAATATGCGATGGCCGAAAGCGGCCGATCAAAAATCAACATGGCAAGAAATCATTGACCATCATAATCAAGCATTGCGTGAGCAAAAAGAGGCGCAAGAAAAAGCTGCGCGCGAAGCGCTTAGAAAACAGCACGAAACAGAGGAGACAATCAAGACGGTCTTACTCATCGCCGTTGTTGCCGTCATCGGATTAGGCCTGTTCGTCTTTTTATTTTCAACTTTATCGAAAGCATAAAAAATGAGCGTTGAACGTGAACTTGGCGAAATGTCCAGCCGCTTGCGAACTTTAGAACGCGAAATGGCTGAAACCAGATCGTGCCTAAAAGAAATTCACGAGCTTGCTTTACAAGCGAAGGGAGGCTGGAAAACTGTCATGCTTTTGGCTGGCGTTGCTGGATTAGTCGGCGCCATAGCAACGAAAGCCGCTTTAGCGATAGGGTTTCTGCCTCGATAATGTCTGCAATCGTAACTGGTCGGATAGGCGAGTATATCGCCGCTGCCGTATGCGAAATGCACGGCTGGAAAACCGCAATATCACCAGCCGCCGGCTTCGACATGATTGCTACTAGAGGCTCATCAATTTATCGTGTCCAAGTTAAAGCGTCATCGTTTCATGCGCCGGATGGCAAACGATACGCGGCCGGAAAGCTGCAATGGCATTTTGGCATTGGCGGCGGCAAGCGCGCACCAACAATTGATGACTACGATTTTGCTGCTTTAGTCAGCATCCCTCACCGCAAGTGCATCTTCATGCCGATAGAAGAAATCAAAACAATCACCCTTTCAAGATCAGGCGACATTTTTGACGACCATGAACTTGAGTCCTCATCACTTCATAAAACTTTGGAGATTTTAAATGATCGAACTTCCTAACCGCCGCCCATGCGTTTCACAAGACGTCGGGGAAGGTATGACCGTCACTGTTTCATACCACCCAAAGTCAGGCGATGCGGTTGAGGTTTTCCTCACTGGCAGAGGCGTAAAGGCATCCGACAGCCCGATGGCTGAAGCGCTTTATCGGCTTGGCGTTGTTGCCAGCAAAATGATGCAAAAGGAAAATGATGATGATGAGCAAGCTGCTTGATTTAGTCAAACTGCATGAAGGCGTGGTCAGTCATGCTTATGAAGACAGTCGCGGATATTTGACTATCGGCGTTGGCCGGTTGATTGACAAAAAGCTTAACGGTGGCCTGTCAGAAGATGAAATAAACTATCTTTTGGCAAACGACATAAAGCGCTGTGAGGATGAAGCCATGCTTTATCCGTTTTATGCAAGGCTAGACGAAGCCCGCAAAGCCGTCATTATTTCTATGCTTTTCAACTTAGGAAAACCAAATTTTGACAAGTTCCAAAATCTTCAAGCCGCGTTGTTGGTTGGCGACTACCGACTAGCTGCGGCTGAAATGTTGCGAAGCCGTTGGGCAGAGCAAGTCAAAGGCCGCGCAGTTGAACTATCTAAAATGATGGAAAGCGGAGAATGGCATTGACACCAGAACGCCTTGACGCGTGGCGCATAGTGCCGCGATTGCTGATTTTAAGCTATATGGTGGTTTTCTATCAAACTTGCTCGTGGTTCATGGCTTTGCCTGAGCCAAATAATGCACAGGCCGGTTTTGTTAGCGTCATCGTGGGCGCTGGCGCTGCTTGGTTTGGTTTGTATGTCAACAGCAAAGGCCAAAGCAAATGATCACACAGATTTTAAGTTTAGCCAGCCCGATCCTTGACAAGTTTGTGCCTGACGCTGATACAAAAATGAAGTTAGCGGCAGAACTTGAAACCCAACTTATTTCGCTGCAAGCTGCGCAAGCTGCAACAAATCTTGAGCAGGCTAAACACCCATCAATTTTTGTCAGCGGCGCAAGGCCGGCGATCATGTGGATTTGTGCTTTAGGTTTGGCCTCGCAATTTTTTATCATGCCGATTGCTGAATGGGCTGTCGCTATTTGGGCGCCGGAAATTATCTTGCCAAAATTGCAGACTGAAGAGCTTATGAGCCTGACGCTTTCGCTTTTGGGTCTGTCAGGAATGCGGTCTTGGGAAAAATCGCGTGGCGTTGCTCGCGAAAATATGAAATAGCGTTTGTCCGCCGAAAATTGCGGACACAGCGCCTCTAAGTAAATTCTGGCACAGACATGCCCAAAACAAGCCAGCGGCGTTTTTAGCGTCCATCATAGGTTTCCATAGCTCCATCATAGCGCCATCTTTAAAAGTAAATCGGTCATAGCGCCATCATAGCGCCAACGAATAAATAGCGCAGAATACAGCCACTTTTTTCAGGCTCATAACCTGAAGGTCGCAGGTTCAAATCCTGCCCCCGCAACCAAAAACATAATAAAATCAACAGTTTCTAGCCTCGCAAGCCTTCGGGTTTGCGGGGCTTTTCTGCGTTTTAGGCCTATCCCATAGCGCCATCCATAGCGCCATCCCGTCAGGTTTTCTTCGGTTTATGCGCATTTAATGCGCTTTTATGCTTGCATAATAGTAAATATGCGCATATTGTCTTCATATGGAAACAAATTGCTGGAGGGCAAAGATGATGTTTTTTTGGAGAGACAAGGTTCGCATTAAAGACGCTGATAACTTTTATAATGGTCAGGTCGGGGTTGTTGCCGATTGTTTTTTTAAGACATTAGGCGAGGGTTCAAAAGACTTTTGTAAAGTCGAAATAAAAACAGAGGGCGCAACCATAGCCACTTTTGTTGATAACTGTTTTTTGGAGAGGGCATAATGGAAAAGCTTGTTTTATATGCGCAGCCTTACAGCCTTGACGCAGAAGGCTTCTACTTCAGCGACATGGCAGATTATGACAAAAAATACTCTGCCAATCGCGACAGCTTCGGCGGGCTTGTCGAGGAATACGAAATCCAAATGATAGATGGCCGCAGTATCGACATCGCTTTTGGGATTGCGGTAGGTGTAAATCAGGCCAACTTGCCGGCATTTTTTGAGGCGGTTGATAGCTGGTCTGACTATGAGTTGGTTCGCGCAACTTTGGCGCACAAGGAGGGCATCGCGTCAAGCTGGTTTAGCAACGATGCCAGCGCCAGCGATTATGACCATATAATTATATATGAGGATATGACGTTTGATGAGTTGGCTGAACAGTTTGTTGACGATGGGCATTATGGCGAAATTCCAGAGCCGCTTGTTGGCTTCATTGACTACAAACAAATCGCGCATGAGTTGAAGCATAGTTACAGCGAAACGGAGATCGCTGGCACCAACTACATTTATCAAGCTGACTAGGAGGGCATTATAATGGATATTACAATTTCAGACGGCGAAATGCTGACTACCACTAAGCATGGCAAAACGGTCGGCGTCATTTATTATCGTGACCTTCAAGGCCGGTCTAAAAAAGCTATCACCAAAAATTGCCCGCAAGCATGGAAAAAGAAACGCGATCAGATACGCGATATGCTGGTTAGCGGCAGGGCTGGCGCATCAAAGATTAGTCTTGAATCGGTTGCTGCGCAGGCTTTACGCGAGCGCCAAAAACTTATTGGCAAGCGCAACGGCTTGCGCCAGCAAACCTATGGCAACGATGAGCGCCATGTCAGGCTTCATATTGTGCCGCGCATAGGCGACAAGCAGATGGCGCGCCTGTCGGTTGCTGATGTTAATCTGTTTATCCAAGATATGCGGGTGCGCGAAATTGCGCCAAAGACGCAAAGAGAGATCGTTCACACGTTGAGCATGATTTGCAAATACGCTGTCAATAGCGGCATATTGCAGACCAATCCATGCACCAAAGGCGACAGGCAAGCCATAAAGGGCAATGACGGCGCGCGTGATGGTTATCATGCTGATGAAGTTAAAAGCATCCTTGCCGCAACGACACGCCATTACACAAAAGCGCTGATCCATGTCGCAGCTTTCACCGGCTTGGCAGCAAATGAACTGCAAGGTCTGATTTGGGATTGCGTTGATCTAAAAGCTGGTAAAATTTACGTCAAGCGCACCGGCTATCGGGGCGCCTTAGTTGACGAAACAAAAACGCCGTATCGGGTTCGCGAGTTGCCGTTAGATAGCACAACCATGCGCATCTTGCGCGAATGGAAACTGCAAGCAGACAGCGACTATTTTGTTTTCCCTAGCGCAAGTGGCGTCATGGGCGATCAAAAGCATTGGTCAGGCCTGCTAGAAACGATCTGCCGCCATGCGAAAGTCGAGTTTAAAGGCATTGGCGGATTCCGCAAATTTTATCACACGCAGCAATTGCTGGCCGGCGTTCCAGAAAACATCCGCAAATATCGGATGGGTCATAGTAAGAAAAGCCAAACAGCGATGGTGCATTACACCGTCACTGATCTTTCGCTGGCTCATCATCCGGCTGATATTGAGAAGATTGTCCAAGCTGTTTCGACATAATTAAACAGCGCCGCGAATGGTGACTGTGAAGCATAAGGCTGGAAATTTTCCAGCCTTTTTGTTGGTAGTCATAAAGTTCATCATGGCCGACATAGCGGCAGATTATTTTTCCAAACGCCAAACCCGCCACCCTTTTTCGTGCCTCATAAGGCGTTTGACTGGCCGCGCGCCTATGTAAATCAAAGCATACCTCAAAGATATTGCATCGTTTTCATCTTTAAAAAGAACGCTGTCGCCGTTGTTCATTTGGCGCGCCTGTTGCGCCCAAAAACCTTTTGGCTTTGGTATTTTAATCCCGCTTTCGATAAGCAGTGAATGTTCTTCATTTAACGCTTCACTTTTGACTGAAAATTTTTCCATCTGAAATTTTTCTGGTGAAGCTTTAGTCGAAACTTTGCCGTCAATTTTAAAATGCTCCATTACAAATCCTCCCATCTGATAGGCTTGCGGCGCTTGTCAAAACAAGCCCGCCCGCATAAAAACTCTTTCGCTCCATTTACTAGCCAGCCACTATCATCTAAAAGCACCATGCGCCCGCATTGGACGCACTTAGCCTCGCGACTAATGTGCCGGCTATTCCTTTTCTTTTTCACGCATCGCCTCACCTGCGCGCCGCAAAAACTCAAGCCCCATCCCATACATTTGATGCGGCGTCATGGTCTTCTGCGCTTGGTTTGTGCCGATAACCAGCAAACACCCCTCGCCATTTGGCACAACTAGCAAGGGGTGCTCTGGCCTTTCTGCAATGCTAGAAAGGGATTTCGTCATCGTCGTTTGCTTGCGTAGTTGGTGCGGGCGCTGCCGCCTGCGCGGCTTGTGCGGGCGCTGCCGCCTGCGCGGCTGGCTTTGCTGCGGGTTGCTTATCAGCGGGTGCTAATTTTAGCTTTCCAGCTTTCCAGCCAACATCTTTGTCGCGCAGATCAACGTAATAAAGCTTCCCGCCGACAACGACTTTGCCGCGCCAATCGCGATGCCAATCTTCTTGTTTGTTTGCGGAGTCGTCATTGAGGCTGATCGTCAGTTCATCCTCGCCGTATTTCACCAATTTTTGTTCTTCACTCATGCGCTTTGCTCCTTTGAA
>Ga0255773_10001930_pt1 | contig 19939 bp, 17 predicted proteins | sample 011ome_17_FD_179971 | JGI IMG/M metagenome (GOLD analysis project Ga0255773, IMG submission 179971) | Coastal salt marsh microbial communities from the Groves Creek Marsh, Skidaway Island, Georgia - 011502XT metaG (version 2) | ecosystem: Environmental > Aquatic > Marine > Intertidal zone >...
ACGTTCAAAGGATTTGTGGATGAGAATTTAGATTCGAATTGGACTCCTGCCTCTTGGTTCAATAATCTTCCTGGAGAACCCATCATTCCTGAACAAACCTTTGAGCTCAAAGCGAATTGGGACCTTGAACAACCCCTGAACCTAAAGTAATGAAAAGCAAATCGCTACTCCTATTTCTAATCATGCTTGGTGCCGTGCTACAAGGGCATTCGCAATCCTACATTTCAAGATTATGGAATACCAAGAAATACGCCGAAATCATTGAATATTCGCCAAAAGGACAAAGTCTGAGCGGCCAAGACAATGTGTTCATTGGTCGTGCGTACATGAGTTTGGAGACGCACCAGCCCGCCGATGCACTGCGCCATTATGATTTGGCCATTTCTAAGCGCTGGCAGCGCGAAGACTTGTATTTCTTTCGTTCTGAGGCGAACTATGAATTGGGCCGATTAGATGCTGCGCTTGCCGATTTGGAAGTGTGCCTTCAGATGCGTCCGAATTATCAAAAATACTTACTGTTCAAAGCCGCCATCGCCTATGAAAAGGGCGATCGGGACTTGGCCTACGACACCTATTTTACCCTTTGTGAACTCTACGACAAACAGTTGCCGTTCTACATGATGGCCGTAATTTCTATCGAACGCGGCAATCACTACAAAGCACAGCAACAAGTCGATGCCAACATGCTTCGTTTTGAGCGCGGCAAAGAATTTTGGACGTTCACAGCAGAACAACAAGTCGAACTCGAATGGCGCATTTTCAAAGACTATGAAAAAGCACTCAAAGCGCAAGACGCCCTACTCTCCCACCATGGCGGGAATGCGCAGTATTTAATCAACCGTATGGTGTTGTTGCGCTTGCAGGGTTTGGACAGTGCGGCCAACATTGCTGAGAATGATTTTCAGGATCGGTACAACAACAACCAATTGCCGCTTGATTTGTACAAAAAAGGAAATTTCAAAGTTGCCGAGTTTAACCGAACCAATGGTGTGGTCGAAGATTTCAGATACTTCCGTCCAAGATTGTATAACAACACAAAATATGCGCGCTATTACATCAGTGATGGCGGACAGGTGGTTGGTAAACATTGGGCTGGGCTGACGAGGATGCCAAAGGATACGGCTCAAAAACAGGATTCGACGAGTCGAGCGGTTTCGCGTAATTGGATCTTCCACCGTGGTGATATGGTGTATGAGATTCCCGCTACAGATACTACCTATGCCGGCTTCCAAGCATTATTTGAATTGCCCGATTCTGCACTGCTAGTACCCGCGGAACCAAGAGAAATTAATCAAGAATCAGGTGCGTTGGATGCGTTTCCAATACCTCGAGATACGACTCCGGTAGCACCCGGCGCGGATACCACAGTGGCACCCGATATGATTTTCAGACGCGATTCTATTTAGCGTCCAGCAAGATTTGAATGTCCTGTATGAGCAGGTCCATCTGTGAGTCGCTCGTTCCGTCGTAGAAGCCGCGAATGCGCTTTTTCTCATCAACGAGAATCACATTTTCTGTGTGGATGAAGTCATGCTCATCGAAGCTTGTTCCTTGTTCCATTACTGCAAAGTATTGCCTGCGGGCCATGCGATACAGTTCCTCTTTTTCTCCGGTCAATAAATGCCATTTTCCCTTGATGGCACCCATGCGCTCACCATAGGCATGCATCACCTCTACCGTGTCAATCTCTGGCATTACAGTATGGCTTACCAAATTGAATCGGGGCTCGTCCTTGTACGCCTCCTGTATTCTTTGAAAATTCTTTCCCATCGCAATACAGATGGTTGGGCAAGTGGTGAAAAAGAAATCGGCCACGTACACCTTGCCCTGCAGGGCGGAGGAATCGGCTTTGTTGCCCCATTGATCTATCAAATCAAAATCACCGATGCGGTGCCCACGGCCCACGCGCTCGAGGTCATCGTCCACCACGGCGGGGTTCAAGTCTACCGGGTTGTAGATGGGCAGCACCCTTTTCGGCTTCAACTTTTGGTACGAAGCGTAGGTTCCTACTACGAAAACGCCCAAGAGGACGAGGATTTTAATCCATTCTGAAGGTTTGAGGCGTATCTTAGTCATATCATTACAAAATTACTTCAACGATGAAGCTACGCCCCACCTTTAGTCACACTTTTTTGTTGCTCTCGGCATTCTTTCTTCTTGCCGCATGTGGCGGACCAGAGGCGCCAGAACAACGTACCATACCTGTACCAACGCCTGCAGAGGAAAAGGGTTCGACGGATATTCCTTCCGAGATAAAAACACTGCTAGCGACGAACACTTGCTTGGGCTGCCACCGCTTAGACAAAAAGCTCATTGGCCCATCCTACACTGATATTGCCGGTAAAGAATACAGCGTGGATGAATTGGTCCGATTGATGCAAGAGCCACAGCCCGAAAATTGGCCGGACTACCCGCCAATGGCATCAATGTCATTTGTTGCAGTAGAGGACTTAACGACTATTGCCGAATGGATTGTTCAACTTGGCGAAGAATAAATCTTGGAGGTAAAAAACGTACTCTCAGTTCATCAGCTCAGTAAATCTTACGGGATTAAAACGCTGTTTACAGACATCACCTTCGGCATTTCGGAAGGAGAAAAGATTGCTATTGTCGCAAAAAACGGCTCAGGAAAAAGTACCCTGATGCGCACCTTGATGGACCCAGCCATCGCAGATTCTGGGACCATCAGTTACCGCAACGGAATCAAACTTCGATACCTCGAACAGCACCCGGAATTTGCCCAAGGGCAAACGGTTCGCGATGTGCTTTATCAAAGTGAACATCCCGGTTTGTCTGCCTTGCGCGATTATGAGAAAATTGTTGCCGAAGGAGGAGATCCTGATGCGATGCAACTTGCGCTCGACAAGGTAGATGCCACAGGCGGATGGACCGTTGAAGGTCGCATTCAAGAGATGCATGGCAAGATGAATTTACCCGCAATGGACCGCATCATTGATAAATTCTCGGGTGGCGAAATCAAGCGATTGGCCATGGCTCAACTTTTCATCGAAGAACCGGATTTGATCTTGATGGACGAGCCCACCAACCACTTGGACCTAGATATCATCGAATGGCTAGAGGAATACCTGATTGGGTACAAAGGTGCCTTACTCATGATTACTCACGACCGCTATTTTTTAGAGCGCGTATGTGGGACTATTTATGAGTTGGACAATCATACTTTTTTCAAATACGACGGAAATTACAGTTACTTCCTAGAGCAAAAGGAATTACGAGAAGCGAACGAAGCGGCCAATTTGCATAAAGCGAAACAACTCTTCAAAAAAGAGCTTGACTGGATGCGTCGCACTCCAAGTGCAAGAACCGGCAAGTCTAGAGATCGAATAGATCGCTTTTCCGAGGTTAAGAAAGTGGCAAAACAACGCGTAGATGATCGGGAAGTAAGTCTAGCAATCAACAGTCAACGTCTCGGAGGCAAAATCCTCGAGTTGCACAAAGTAGGAAAGAGCTTCCCGGATAAATTGCTCATCGAATCCTTCAACTACACCTTTAAAAAAGGAGAACGCGTAGGGATTGTTGGGCCTAATGGTAGTGGGAAATCTACTCTACTCAAGATGATTCTTGGAGAGGAAGAGCCTTCGAAAGGAAAAATCATTACCGGAGATACGGTCATCTTTGGCCACTATAGCCAAGGAGGCATCGCAGACAAAGACCACCTAAAAGTCATCGAAGTCGTACAAGAGATTGGCGAATACATCACCTTAAACAAAGGTCAGAAGCTCACCGCCTCCCAACTCTGTGAACGCTTCCTGTTCGACGGAAACCAACAATACAGCTACGCCTCTACCCTTAGTGGCGGGGAAAAGCGACGCCTTTACCTGCTCACCATCCTGATGAAGAACCCAAACTTCCTCATTCTGGATGAGCCGACCAATGACCTTGATATTTTGACACTTCAAGCCCTAGAGGAGTTCCTCGATGACTTCCCAGGATGTTTGCTCGTGGTCAGCCACGACCGCTACTTTCTGGACAAGCTTTGCGACCACCTCTTTGTCTTTGAAGGTGGAGGTCGCATCAAGGACTTCAATGGGCATTATTATGAATGGCGCGAAGAGCAAAAGCGCATCGACGCAATCAAAACGGCTGGACCCAAGGTGGTCGTAGAAGAGGCGACTAAAAAGGAAAAGACCAAGACCAAAATGGGCTACATGGAAAAGCGCGAATGGGACGCTTTGCCAGGAGAAATTGAAGCCTTGGAAATGCGTCGCGACGCGCTCAATGCCATTTTTGAAAGTTCAGATCAAGATCCCGATGAAGTTGCCAAAGCCGCTGCTGAGATCCAGCAAGTTTTGGACGAACTGGACGAAAAAGAAATGCGCTGGCTCGAATTGTCAGAGTTAGATTACGAATAACTAATTTTAAACCAAAGACCTACACCGTGATTGAACAGCACCCCATCCTCAAGCTTCGTGGCATTACCCGAGATTTTAAATTGGGGTCGCAAACCGTTCATGTGCTCAAGGGCATTGATCTCGATATTTTCAAGAATCAATACGTCGCTTTAATGGGTCCCTCCGGATCAGGAAAATCGACCTTAATGAATTTGTTGGGTTGCTTGGACACTCCTACTTCAGGCTCCTACGAACTCAATGGGAATGACGTTAGTCGAATGGGCGATAACGAACTCGCAGAGATTCGCAATCACGAAATTGGATTTGTCTTTCAGACTTTTAACCTTTTGCCTCGTTCGACTGCTTTAGAAAATGTAGCGCTCCCGCTTATTTATGCCGGCCTAGGAAAGGAGGAGCGTGAAGCACGCGCAGTTGAAGTACTTACCCAGGTTGGTCTAGCCGATCGCATGGATCACCGTCCCAATCAACTTTCCGGAGGTCAGCGGCAGCGTGTTGCCGTAGCACGGGCATTGGTTAATAATCCAGCCTTAATCCTTGCGGATGAGCCTACTGGAAACCTTGATTCAAAAACTTCACTCGAAATCATGAAGCTCTTCGACGACATTCAAGCCGCTGGAAATACGGTGGTCTTGGTAACCCACGAAGAAGATATTGCTCAACACGCTAAACGCGTCATCCGCCTTGTAGACGGCGAAATAGATTCAGATATTTCTAAATAAACCCAAATGAAAAAGTTTACCTTACTTTTTGCCTTTGTCCTCGTTGGATTCTCGAGCATCGGCCAAACCACGTTGACCTTAGAAGATGCCGTACTCAACGGACGTAAATATTACCCGCAAGGGCTTGTCATGCCTCAATGGATCCCTGGTACGGATGCCTATTCGCATTTGATAGATGGATACCAAACCATGGCCATCATCGATGCTAAATCTGGCGAAGAAACAGGCCGCATCACCGCCGGCCAAATCAATGATGCCTTGTCGGCGGCAAACCAAGAAGCCAGCCTACGCGGTACTTGGATGCTCGAGTGGACGGACGAAAACACTGTTCATTTCACTGAAGGCGGCACGGTTTATTCTTATGATAGGATCGCAAATACGGTTACCAACCTTTACACAATGGCTGAAGGCAACGCAAATGTTCACCTCAGCGGCGATTTGAGCGCAGCCTACACCGTAGGAAATAATGTGTTTGTGAATTGGAGCGAAGATGGTGCGATGGTCCAAGTAACCAAGCACGACAACCCAAACATTGTCAGCGGTCAAGCCATCGCTCGCAGTGAGTTTGGGATCACTGAAGGTCTTTTTTGGAGCCCTGAGAATGATGCAATCGCCTTTTACGAAAAAGACGAAAGTGCCGTAACCAGCTACCCGCTTTTGGACATCAGCACAACCCCCGGTTCTTTGAACGAAATCAAATACCCAATGGCCGGTCAGGGTTCGGAATACGCGCGTGTGGGTGTGTACCGCAAAGGAAAGAAAGGACCGATTTATTTAGACACAGACGGCATAGAGCACGACCAATATTTGACCAATCTCAGCTGGTCTCCAGACGGCAAAACCATTCTTTTAGCCATCGTGAACCGTGCGCAAAACCACTATGATGTGGTAACATTCAATGCGAAAAACGGAAAGCGTGGCGAAACATTGTTGAGCGTTGATAACGACAAGTGGGCCGAGCCAGAGTACCCAGCTTACTGGGTGAACAACAAAGAATTTGTTTGGATGAGCGAAATGGACTCGTTCATGAACCTGTATTTGTACAACACGAAAGGAGAATTGGTCCAAAAACTTACGGAAAATGCCTTTGTTGCAACGGAGATTCTTGGCCGCGATAAGAGCGGGGACATCCTCTTCATGGCCACTGGTGATGACGCCCGTGAATCCCATTTGTTCAGCGTGAGCCTAAAAGGAAAACAGATCCAATTAACTGAGGCTTCCGGTTACCACAGCGCGAGCATTCAAGAAGGTGGAAACTACTTCATCGACAGCTACAGCAGCGTTGACTTACCCGCCAAGGACGTGTTGATGACCACTGGAGGAAAGTCAGTACGTGATCTTGCAGAAGCGGCCGATCCATTCGAAGGAACGAACATTCGCAAACCAGAATTGGGCGCTATCATGGGACCAGACGGAAGCATTCTATATACCCGGACCTTCAAGCCTTTTGACTTTGATCCGAGCAAAAAATACCCTGTACTGGTCTACGTATACGGCGGCCCTCATGCACAGATGGTAACCAATCGTTGGAACGGCGGCGGACCGTTTTGGATGAACGAATTTGCGAACCGCGGATATATCGTATTTACCCTAGACAACCGTGGTTCAGCCCATCGCGGAACAGATTTCGAACAGCAGATTCATAGACAATTGGGAACCGTTGAAATGGAAGACCAATTGGCCGGTGTTGCTCACCTCAAATCACTTCCCTACGTCGATGGAGACCGTATGGCCGTGCACGGATGGAGTTATGGCGGATTCATGACTACCTCACTCATGCTTCGTCAACCAGGTGTGTTTAAGGCAGGAGTTGCGGGTGGCCCAGTGACCGATTGGAAATATTACGAAGTGATGTACGGTGAACGCTACATGGACCGTCCCGAGGAAAACGAAGAGGGATACGCCGCGAATCGTCTTCACAATCACGTTGAAAACCTTGAAGGTGATCTTTTGCTTATTCACGGAACCGTGGACGACGTTGTAGTTATGCAACACAACTTGAGCCTCGTAAAATCCTTTATCGACGCTGGCATTCAGATGGATTTCTTCCCGTACCCCATGCACCCACATAACGTGCGCGGCAAGGACCGACTCCACCTGATGACCAAGGTGTTGAACTACGTGGAGGACAGTTTGAAGGAGTAGGGATTGATGGATAGAATCATCAAATTCCTTCCTTGGCTCAATGTTGGACTGAACGTGATCGCGTTCATTCCTCTCACCTTGTACATTATCATCACCGATGGCGGCGCATTCGGGTTTGGCTATTTGGCTTTGCCCTTTTCCGGCTTAATGAATTTGGGAGGAATTTCGGCGATGATTCAAATCGTTCGAAAATCTAACCGCCTATCCTACGCCATCATCAATGGTATTTTCGGGATAGCAGGAATGCTTTTACTTTTCCTAGTATTGGCAGAATGGTGGACCGCTGTTTTGGAGAAGGTCAGTACGGTGGGGTAGACCTACTCCGGCGGACAGTGATTGATGAAATCGTCCTGCGTATACCCTTCACAAAATGCAGCACAGGCATTTGGGAAACGGTAGATAACCCCATCGCCTTTTACACAGACAGGTGCGTACTCTAAGGTGCAAATGCAATCCGGATTGGTCGGGACGGCATTCTCCACAGGGAGCCAAGTGGAACAAGATAATGTCCCAAGTCCGAGAATACTGATGGCAAGAAATTTCTTCATAACGGTTGTATCAAATCAACGACGGTATCAAGCTCAAATTGTGTGCCAATACTCAGACAAGTTGCATGCATAGAATCGCGGATTTCTCTGGCTTCGCTCGGCAATTTCGGCATTGATTCTTCCCAAGTAATTCGGTCCGGCCATTGCGCATAGCTAACATAAGTACCAGAAGGGTCGCGGTGCAGTCGAGCGCCGCCACTACCCGCATATTCTCTAAACAGTTTTGTTAGCGCAGACCAAGCAGCTACGAAGTTTTCTTCCTGTCCCAGTTTCACTTCAAAAGTGTAGATCACACTAAACATACAGGTAAAATTTTTCAGAAGATAAAAAAAGCCCGCGGACCTTTGGTCCGCGGGCTCTAACATATAGCTAAAAAGTGCCCCTTACTTGCGACGCTTTTTGCGTTTTTTCTTGCCTTCCACCAAGGTCATTTCATCAACCAAGTGACCTGCACCTGCATACTTGTCGATGATGAACAAGGTGTAGCGAATATCTACTGAAATAGTACGTTGCAATTGGTCCTCGAAGAAGATATCACCTGACATCGCCTCCCAGTTACCGTCAAAAGCAGTTCCGATCAACTCACCATCGCCATTGATTACTGGAGAACCCGAGTTACCGCCAGTGATGTCGTTGTTTGAGATGAAGTTTACGATCAAATCACCGTTTTCATCAGCGTAACGACCGTAATCTTTGGCATTGTACAACTCCTTCAAACGTGCAGGCACGATGAATTCATCGTTGCTAGGGTCTTCTTTTTGCATGACGCCTTCAATAGTAGTGACGTAGTCGTAGTGAACCCCATCTTTAGGATCGTACGAGCCAACAACACCCCAAGTCATTCGTAGGGTTGAGTTTGCATCTGGAGCAAAAGTTTTTTCTGGCATCGCCTGGCGTAAACCGGCCGTGAATAGGCGGTAGCCTTTCTCCATTTTCTCATTCACCTCAGCATTGCCTTGTTGGTTGCCGAAGTAGGTCATGATGAAACTAGAAGCTGTTTTGCCACCGATATCAGATTTCAATGCTTCTTCGTCCATGTTCTCCAACCAAGCCTCAAGATTGGCTTTAGACGCATAGATGGAGTTATCGTAGATGTCTGCAACAAGAGCATTAACATCACCGCCCATGCTATCGCGAACTTCAGCGAAGATCGAAGGCTGCTGGTCAGCAGGTACGTTCTCCATCCACATGCCCCAAAGTGCTGCGGCGAGCTCACGGTCTACTGCAGGCTGGTATTCTGAGAAATGATCGTCCGCATATTGTAAGACAGCAGCTTTATCTGCTTCTAGTTCCTCAGAAGAGGAAAGCGCACCGAGCATACGGCTCAATCGCCAAGCGTAAAGTGGCAAGGATGCTCCGCGGATACCCGCTTCCATCAAATACACACCGCCCTTAACTGTTTCGTCAGTGGCAGCATACGCTTCGTTTAGTAAATCTAAAGCACCCGCGTATTCTGCACGAGAAGGATCGGCTTGTGCCCATTCCATATAGCGTGCTTCAATACCCTCTTTCTTGGCCTTAACGCGATTCTTTTTCAACTGCTCGGTCTGTCCAATGAAGTACTTCCAGTAGTTTGCTGTTGACGCATAGTTTGAAGCTAAAGCAATGCGAACTGCATCATCAGCATCCATGGCTTTTTTCATGATCGCCAACTTGCGGTCGCGGATCTCTACTACGGTTGGGTTGTAAAGGTTGATGGCTTGCTCGATGCCTGTTGAAGTTAGGAATCGGTCGGTTGAACCTGGGAAGCCAAATACCATAGTGAAATCCCCTTCTTTTACACCATTCAAGCTCACAGGCAAGTGGTGCTTAGGCGTCAATGGCACATTATCAGCACTTACATCCGATGGGTTGCCATCGGCATCTGCATAAATGCGGAACATAGAGAAATCACCGGTGTGACGTGGCCACATCCAGTTATCCGTATCACCACCGTACTTACCTACGCTGCTTGGAGGTGCTCCAACCAAACGAACGTCTTTGTACGTGTTGAATACAAACAAATAGAATTCGTTGTTGTGGAAGAAACTGCGAACGTACGCATTGTGCTTAGTGCCTTCAGTGGCCTCTTTGGCAAGGGCATCACCAATTTCCTTCGCTTTCGCTGCACGCTCCGCTTCGGTCATGTCGTCCGTCAACTCGGCCAATACTTTGTCGGTTACATCTTCCATGCGAACCAAGATGGCTGCCGTTAGGCCTGGGTTTTTACGCTCCTCTTCACGAGTCATGGCCCAGAAGCCGTCTGTGAGGTAGTCGTTCTCAACCGTTGAATGAGAACGGATGGCATCATAACCACAGTGGTGGTTGGTCAGCATCAAGCCTTGGTTAGAGATGATCTCACCGGTACAGAATCCGCCGAGAGAAACGATGGCATCTTTTAGGGATGCATTGTTGATGTCGTACAATTCTTCGGCCGTCAAATTCAGGCCATTCGCTTGCATATCTGCATAGTTCAAGCGCTTGATCAGCATTGGCAACCACATTCCTTCGTGGGCAGTTGCAATCGTGCTGCTAAGAATAAGGGCCAGTGCTAACAAGCCCGAAACAATTCTTTTCATGCTTTTAAGTTTGGGTTATAAAGAAAAAAGAGCCCTGTTTTTCAACAGAGCTCTCAAATATAGCGTTTAAAAAGGCCCAAACCCACCGAAAGCGCGGGTTTTAGCATCACTTTAGGAATTACAAGCCTAGTGCTTTCTTCGCGTCGCCGTTCATCAAGATTTCCTCAGGATTTTCCAAAGCTTCCTTGATCGCAACTAAGGTACCAACGCTCTCGCGACCGTCGATCACTCGGTGGTCGTAGCTCAAAGCAACATACATCATTGGACGGATCACAACCTCGCCATCAACCGCTACTGGGCGTTGGATGATGTTGTGCATACCAAGGATGGCACTCTGCGGAGGGTTGATGATTGGCGTACTCAACATCGACCCGAAGACACCCCCATTGGTGATCGTAAAGGTGCCGCCCGTCATCTCATCTACGGTGATTTTTCCATCGCGAACGCGTGTCGCTAATCGGCCGATTTCCTTTTCTACTCCCGCAAAATCCATGGTTTCGGCATTGCGCAATACCGGTACCATCAATCCCTTAGGACCACTAACTGCAATGCTCACGTCCACGTAGTCAAAGCCTACGAGTTCGTTTCCGTCGATCATGCTGTTGGTCGCCGGGTACATTTGAAGGGCGCGAGTGGCTGCCAATGTGAAGAAGCTCATGAAACCAAGTTTCACTCCATGCTTTGCATAGAAGGCGTCTTTGTGTTGATTGCGCAAATCGAAGATTGGCTTCATATCTACCTCGTTAAAGGTGGTCAACATTGCCGTTTCATTCTTCACGCTCACCAAACGGCTCGCCAACTTACGACGTAGGCTGCTCATCTTCTTGCGTGACTGACCGCGTTCACCTGTGCCGCCTGATCCCATAGAAGCAACTGCTTCAATAACATCCGCTTTCGTGATACGACCATCTTTACCCGTTCCTACACTCACTTTAGCACCCGTTTCAGCCATCATTTTCTTCGCTGCAGGAGAAGCTTCCCCTGTGGCATACGTATTGGCTGCAGGAGCTGCTGGTGCTGCAACAGGCTCTGGGTTTGGCGCGCTCGCGGCAGGAGCAGCTGAACCAGCCCCTTCAGGTTTAGCGGCTGCTGTGTCGATCAAACAAACGACTTGGCCCACCTCAACGGTGTCGCCTTCTTCAGCTTTCAATGTGATGATTCCACTTTCCTCCGCTGGAAGCTCCAACGTCGCTTTATCAGAATCTACCTCAGCAATAGTTTGGTCTTTCTCAACCCAATCGCCGTCGCTAACCAACCAGCTTGCGATTTCTACTTCGGTAATGGATTCGCCTGGTGAAGGCACTTTCATTTCTAACATATCCGTAGACTTAAATGCTAAATACTCGTTCAATAGTTTCTCTTTGACGGATGTGGGCCACTTGATGTGATCCACTTGCAGGTGCTGCACTTGGTGCCGGGCTAACCAAGGTTAGCTGCGTATGCATCTGCCATAACATGTAGGTCCAAGCCCCCATGTTTGCCGGTTCTTCTTGTGCCCAAACATGCTTGGTAGCGTTCGGGTATTTTGCCAACTCCGTCTTGATGGCAAGGTCGTCCAATGGGTACAATTGTTCGATGCGAACTAGGGCAACATTCATGGCACCCTGTGCTTCGCGCTCTTCAAGTAATTCATAGTAGAGCTTACCGGAACAGAGCACCACCTTGGTCACTTGATCTGGTTGAACATCGTGGTCCGGTATGATTGGCTGGAAGGAACCTGTGGCCAATTCTTCCACGGTGCTCACCACCTTCGGATGACGCAACAAACTCTTCGGCGTCATCACCACTAATGGGCGGCGGAAATTGCGCTTTTGTTGACGGCGCAACATGTGGAACAAGTTTGCCGGAGTGGTTACGTTCGCAACGGTCATGTTCTCTTGTGCACACATCTGCAAGAAGCGCTCAAGGCGCGCGGAGCTGTGCTCAGCACCCTGACCTTCATAGCCGTGAGGGAGCAACAATACCAATCCATTCTGTAGCTTCCATTTGTCTTCAGCAGCAGAGATGAATTGGTCAATCATGATTTGCGCACCGTTGGCGAAATCGCCAAATTGTGCTTCCCAGATGGTCAAGGTATCCGGAGCTGCCATCGCATATCCGTAGTCGAAGCCCATAACCGCGTATTCACTCAAGAGTGAGTTGTAAATAGCGAATCGGCCCTCTTTACCTGGGTATTCATTCAATAAGCTTACTTCTTCTTCACTATCCTCAACCTTCAAGATGGCGTGACGGTGCGAGAAGGTTCCGCGCTCTACGTCCTCACCGGAAATTCGGATGTTGAAGTCTTCCGCCAACAGGGATCCGTAGGCCAAAAGTTCGGCCGTACCCCAATCTAGCGCGTTGCGTTCAAAAACTTGAGCAGCTCGATCACCTATGAGACGCTCAGTCTTCTTCAAAAACTTCTTGCCCGCTGGAAGTGTAGTGATGAAGCGTGCAATGTCTTTAAGTTTATCGATGTCGAAAGTGGTATCAACCGCCTCGAGCATCTGCCCTGGCTTAGCACCAGGATACTTATGCCACTCCTCTTGCATGAATGGCGTAATAACATTGCGTTCAATTTTTTTACTCTCGTCAAAATCCAACTCCAACATGGCTTTGAACTCCTCTTGCATGGTTTTCACCACTTCTTGAGACGCCAAACCTTCCGACATCAGTTTCTGCGCGTAGATCTCACGTGGATTCGGATGTTTCGAGATGGCCTTGTATAAAATCGGCTGGGTGAAGCGAGGCTCATCCCCCTCGTTGTGACCGTATTTGCGGTAACACAACAAGTCAATGAAAATATCACGCTTGAATCGTTGGCGGTATTCTACAGCCAGTCGGGTCGCATGCACCAAGGCTTCAGGATCATCACCGTTCACGTGAAGTACAGGAGCTAAAACTACTTTGGCGACATCCGTACAATAGGTCGACGAGCGCGCATCCAAGTAGTTTGTGGTAAACCCAACCTGGTTGTTGATCACAATGTGCAACGTACCTCCGGTTTTGTACCCGTCCAATTGCTCCATTTGAACCGTCTCATACACGATTCCTTGTGCAGCAACAGCAGCATCCCCATGAATGAGGATAGGTAGGACCTTTTCACAGTCCATGCCGTAGTCGTTGTTGATTTTAGCACGTGCAATACCCTCGACAACTGGGTCCACTGCTTCTAGGTGCGATGGGTTCGGCGCCAAGTTCATTTTAACTTGCTTGCCGTCCGATGTAGTATGAACAGTGGTGTGACCCAAGTGGTATTTTACATCACCGTCGATCGTAATATCATCAAAGGCCTTGCCTTCAAATTCAGAGAATATCTGCCTGCGTGGCTTTCCAAAGACGTTGGTTAAAACGTTTAATCGGCCACGGTGTGCCATCCCCAATACAAACTCTTCGACCCCGTTGCGCGCAGCGTGATTCACTGCTTCATCTAAAGCTGGAATCAATGATTCTGCACCTTCAATAGAAAAGCGTTTCTGTCCCACAAATTTTGTGTTCAAGAATGACTCAAAGCTAACGGCCTGGTTGAGCTTGTGGAGAATCTGTTGCTTCTCTTGGGTATTGAGGTTGGGCTGATTGTCGTTTTTGTGGATCCAATGCTTGATCCATGTTCTGCGCTCAGGGTCGCGGATGTAATTGTACTCCACGCCAATGCTTTGGCAGTAAATTTTTTCCAGGTGAGTAATAATCTCACGAAGTGTGGCGGGGCCAGTAAGGCCGAGCTCAGTTGCTGCGTTGAACTCAATATCAAGATCCTCTTGGGTCAAGCCGAAGTTTTCTATGGCCAACGAAGGCTCATAGGTACGACGCATGCGTACTGGATTCGTTTTGGTAAAGAGGTGTCCGCGAGAACGGTATCCTTGGATCAAGTTCAATACATGAAATTCCTTGATCACCTCCTCAGGGACGCCGGCACTTTCGAAATCTTCTTCAGAGTAAATTTCTTTAGCAAAATCAAAGCCTTGGAAGAATGCTCTCCAACTGGGCTCAATCTCGTCCGGAGTCTTGAGGTAACGCTCGTACTGCTCGTCGATAAACTCGGCATGTACGCTACCTAAAAATGAGAATCTATCCATGTAGAATCTTTGGAATTTGAGTCAAAAGTACAACAGAAAACGCGGTCACGTATTGGATTATCGCAATAATGATATAGCTATCCTTTATCGGGCCAATTTTACCTCATGAGACCAAAAAAAAGCCCCTGTATCAGGGGCTTCAATTTAATATTCTTCTTCGTTCCAGAGGAAGTCCTCTTCCGACGGATAATCCGGCCAAATCTCTTCGATACTCTCGTAAGTTTCTTCTTCCTCTTCTTCGATAGCTTGAAGGTTTTCAACTACTTCCAGAGGGGCGCCGGTACGGATTGCATAATCAATAAGCTCGTCGCGCGTGGCTGGCCACGGTGCGTCGCTTAGGTAGGATGCTAATTCTAGAGTCCAGTACATATATCAATTCGAACTAAAAATTCACTTATTAAGTCTGCAAAAGTAGTTTTTTACACCACTTATGCAACACCTTTTTAAAAAATGTAAGTGCTTAATAATTAGGCGTCCAGATTCTGTCTTGCGCCCCAGTCTTGAAATCCATCCAGCGGGCCATGACGAATAGGTAATCGGAAAGCCTGTTCAGGAATGCAGGGATGGCCTCGTGAACGGTGGTATTTTCTGCCAATGCAACAACAACGCGTTCTGCTCTCCTACATACTGTGCGAGCAACGTGACATTGAGATGAACTCGCGCAACCGCCCGGCAGAACAAAGTTTTTCAACTCCGGGAGTTGTTCGTTCCAACTGTCTATTTGTTGTTCCAATCGTCCCACAAGGGCATCGTCCCATTTTGGCATCGGAAAAGAGGCCTCTCCGTCTAGAGCGAGATGCGAACCCATTGCAAAAAGTTGGCTTTGTATGGAGTCGGATAGCGGAAATAGCTCTGAAGCATGCGCCACAAGTACACCTAGGTGGCTGTTCAATTCATCCAAGGTGCCGTAGGCCTCCAGTCGCAGTTCCGCTTTTGAAACGCGCACTCCATTCAGAAGTGATGTTTGGCCCTTATCGCCAGTTTTGGTATAGATTTTCACAGTTTAATATGCTCGTTCCTTACGTCCTTCAACATAATAAATGAAGGAACGGTTCACGACGCGGTTTCCACCCGGGGTTGGATAGTTCCCACTGAAGTACCAATCACCTGGGTTGCTAGGGCAACTTTCGTGGAGGTCTTTGATATCTTGATAGATGATGCTCACCTTGGCTTTTACACCTTCTGGCGTCAGTATTTGTGCAATCTTATCACTGATTTCTTGAGCAGTGAACGGGTCGTAAATCTCCTTAACAAAGTTTTGAACCTCAGCATCTGGCATCTGCTCTTGAGCTTTACATTTTTTATAAACCTCTTGGATGAGATCTTCTTGACCGCGTTCTTTCAACAGTTCAACAGCTGCACGGAATGCCACAAAATCTCCCATTCGTGCCATATCGATTCCGTAACAATCTGGATATCGAATCTGTGGGGCCGAAGAAGCGATGACAATGTGCTTGGGGCCTAATCGGTCAAAAATTTTCAAGATACTTTGGCGCAAAGTCGTTCCGCGGACAATGCTATCGTCAATTACGACCAAGTGATCTTTTGAACTTACCGTGCCGTGGGTAATGTCATATACGTGGCTCACCAGATCATCGCGTGAACTGTCCTCTGTGATGAAGGTGCGTAGTTTTACATCTTTCCATGCTACTTTTTCTACACGAGGCCGTGTATTGAGAATTTCCTGCAGTGCTTCTGGCGTTGGATTTGAAAGTGCCTGAATCTTTTCAAATTTCAGGGCGTTGAAATGATCCTCCATCCCTTTCACCATGCCGTAAAAACTAACCTCAGCAGTATTTGGAATGAATGAAAGCACTGTGTTGTCCACATCGCCTTCGACCATGTCCAATATTTTCGGAATTAGACGACGGCCCAATTCAATTCGCTCGTTGTATATGTCTCTATCGTTGCCTCGAGAGAAGTAAATACGCTCGAACGAACATGCATTGTAAGGCAATTGATCCTTAATGGAATCGATACTTACCTCACCAGACTTTTTCACGATGATGGCTGAACCCGGAGGCAATTCTTGAACCGCATCCGTAGGTAGGTTCATCGCCGTTTGGATAACTGGACGCTCCGAGGCCACCACCACAATCTCGTCGTCGTAGTAATAAAAGGCGGGGCGAATCCCTGCCGGATCACGCAATACAAAAGCATCGCCGTGTCCCATCATACCTGCCATTGCATATCCGCCGTCCCATTTTTTGGAAGCGCGGCGAAGAATGTCGGCAACATCAAGTCGTTTTGAGATTTCCTCTGTGGCTTGCTTTTTTGAATACCCCTCATCCTTGAGTTGGTAATAAAGATCGTCGTTCGCTTCATCCAAGAAGTGACCGATTTTCTCCATGATCGTAATGGTATCCGCTTTTTCTTTGGGGTGTTGTCCCAACTCAACCAATTCATTGAACAACTCATCCACATTGGTCATGTTGAAGTTCCCGGCTACAATCAAGTTGCGCGTTGGCCAGTTGTTTTGACGAAGGAAGGGGTGACACGCTTCGATGGTATTACCCCCGTAGGTTCCATAGCGCAAGTGTCCTAGATAGACTTCACCTGTAAAAGGAAGATTCTGCTTTAACCAAGGCACATCCTTAAGTTTGTCCAAGTCCCCATTAATGCCCTCTGCAACACGTTTTTGGATTTTACCAAAAATGTCACCAATGCTATTGGTATCGACACTTCTATAACGAGAAATGTAGCGTGTACCGGGATCTGTACCCAGTTTAATGTTGGCTAAACCCGCACCGTCTTGACCACGGTTGCGCTGCTTCTCCATCAGGAGGTACATCTTGTTTAGGCCGTAGAAAGCCGTTCCGTATTTCTCAACGTAGTATTCGAGAGGTTTTCTAAGACGCACAAATGCTATACCGCATTCGTGTTTGATTGGATCACTCATAGAGGGCGTGTGTGAGGGGTCAAAATTATTGAAAATAGCACAGCAATCCCACCCTTTTTCATCTTAGATGAATTGAGTGAGGTCCATGTTCAGCCACTCGAGTGCGGCACCATGCAAAAGCTTGCCTTTTCGCTCGTGACTCCAAGGCATTCCGTTGATCAATTTTCCAGGTTGAAGTTCTCCAAGCGGGAATGGATAATCTGTTCCGAGAGCTACACGATTTTCTCCGACCAATTCCACAATGTATTCGAGCATTTTAGGGTCATGCACCAAGGAATCAAGCCAAAATTTACCCATGTATTCGCGCGGACTTACATTATTATCAACCGCACATAAATCGGGACGGACATCGAAGCCGTGCTGCACTCGGCCCAGGGTTGCAGGGAATGAACCTCCCCCGTGCGCAAAGGCTACACGCAATTTTGGTAGTCGTTCAAAGACGCCGCCAAAAATCATTGAACAGATCGCCAATGAACTTTCGGCCGGCATACCGACCAACCAAGGAAGCCAATATTTTGGCATTTTCTCCTTGCTCATCATATCCCATGGGTGGACAAAAACAGCCATATCAAGGTCTTGGCACGCCTCGAAAATCGGAAACAACTCCGGGGCATCCAGGTTCCAATCATTGATGTGTGTACCTATTTCAATGCCTTTCAATCCGATTTCCTTGCAGCGACGCAACTCTTGAATGGCGAGATCGGGCGCCTGCATGGGAAGCGTTCCTAGGCCCACAAATCGGTCTGGATACCGGTGACAAATCTCGGCGATGTGGTCATTAATGAATTGGCTCACTTCCAAAGTGTGCTCCGGCTTCGCCCAATAACTGAACATGACCGGAACCGTAGATAGCACTTGGACGTCCACGTGCTGGTGTCCGCATTCCTTAATTCGTGCCTCTGGAGACCAACAATTGTCTTCAATCTCACGGAAGAACTCACCGTCTTTCATCATTCTTGCGCGACACGGAACGTGATGATCAAGATTGATGAAGCCTCCATAACCGAATTTCTCACGGAAATTCGGAATGTGCTCGGGCAGAATATGGGTATGAATATCTACCGTAAAATTTCTTGAAGTAACCTCACACATACTACACGAATCTTGGGTCTGTTTCCATCACGTGCCCACAGTTAGAGCAAGTTCGGTGTTCCTCCGATCCATAGTATGTTTTAAAGTGAGGAATGAAGTCTTTTTCAACGTCTTTCAGTTCAAAGTACGTATCGTGCAATTTTGTGTTGCAATGGTCACAGAACCACAAAAGTCCATCCGTGAATCCACGTCCTTCGCGAATGCGTTCAACCACAAGGCCAATACTGCCTTCGTGACGAATAGGACTGTGCGGAATTTTTGCAGGAACAGTCATCATGTCGCCGGGACCTAAATGAAGTTCATGTGCTTCACCATCCACCTGAACCTTGACCGTGATATTTCCTTCCAATTGGTAAAAGAATTCCTCGGTCTCGTTGTAATGGTAATCTTTTCGTGCGTTCGGCCCGGCTACAACCATAACGATGTAATCGTCGCTCTCCGGAGTTAGATTTTTATTGGCTACCGGCGGCTTTAGAAGGTCTCTGTTTTCTTCTAGCCACTTCTGAAAATTGAATGGTTTTGGTACCGACATGAGTGTTTGCTTTGGGATGTCAATTTAAGAAAATCGGACCGCATTTCTCCCTGCCTTTGCTTCCTTATATTCGTAGTGCTACAACAGAAGCTATGAAGATCCTGAATTACATCGGAGGTGAATTCCTCGAACCCGTTGATGGGCAAGTGCTTACCAACACTAACCCTGCAACAGGGGAGGCATATGGTACCATCCCAAAATCCAACAAAAAAGACGTTGAATTGGCGGTTGAGGCTGCACAAGAGGCCTTCCCAGCATGGCGCGATTTACCTGCAGCAAAGCGAAGCCAATGGATGATGAAGGTTGCCGATGCCATCGAGGCCCGATTGGATGAGCTCGCGCTAGCGGAAAGTATCGACAACGGAAAACCGTTGAAACTTGCGCAAACAGTGGACATCCCAAGGGCCCGCGACAATTTTAAGTTCTACGCCACTGCTATTCTTCACGATGCCTATGAAACCCACGACATGGGTGCGGGCGGGTTTAACTATACGTTACGTCAACCAATCGGGGTGGCGGGTTGCATTTCCCCATGGAATTTGCCGTTGTATTTGTTTACTTGGAAGATTGCACCAGCGCTTGCTTCGGGCAATACTGTGGTTGCGAAACCTTCGGAGGTTACGCCAGCTACTGCATACTTATTGTGTAAAATATTGGATGAGGTCGGCTTCCCAAAAGGAGTTCTAAACATTGTCCACGGTCTTGGCGCCGAAGTTGGTGCCGCCATCGTGGAACATCCGAATACTCCAGTTATTTCCTTTACGGGAGGGACATCTACCGGGAAGGCGATTTCCGCGGTAGCCGCGCCAATGTTTAAAAAATTGAGCCTTGAATTGGGCGGTAAAAATGCCAATCTCGTTTTTGCCGATTGTGATTTCGAAGACGCAGTGAATACGAGCGTACGTGCTGCATTTGCGAACCAAGGTCAAATCTGCCTTTGTGGATCGCGCATATATGTACAACGCCCCATATATGAAAAATTTAAGGCCGCCTTCGTAGAGCGCGTGAAGGGGCTCAC
>Ga0255773_10001934_pt1 | contig 19915 bp, 20 predicted proteins | sample 011ome_17_FD_179971 | JGI IMG/M metagenome (GOLD analysis project Ga0255773, IMG submission 179971) | Coastal salt marsh microbial communities from the Groves Creek Marsh, Skidaway Island, Georgia - 011502XT metaG (version 2) | ecosystem: Environmental > Aquatic > Marine > Intertidal zone >...
ATAATTTCTTGTTATATTTGTCTTTATTTTTATATATGGCTTATTATTTATTGGTACTACACCCAACTCTATTTTGTTTATTTGAGATGTTACTGATGTTTGATTCTTTATTTCTTCATTTATCAAATAAATTAATGAATCACGCGAATATGTTCCCGGTTCTACTGCTATTGATACATTATTTTGCTCGGTTCGTGTAAATACACCTTCTTCATATGCTATAATATTTATTACATCATTTATTCCTCTTTGGATTTTTATTACTGTTGCTATTGGTAATTCACTAGAACCGGTTAAGTTTATTTTTCCAACACTATCCATTGAAAATATTATATTTCCAGTTGGATCTCTTGATATTGTATTATTTCCACTTGAGGGAAGGTTTAATGACATATCAAACATATCACTTCGGGTTTCACCTTCATTATACGCCATACTATTATCAATAAGTAAATTATCTTCCCATCCATTTATATTACCCAAATCTACATCCGGATCTACAAATTGGATATCATAATTCTTTGCTATTAACTTTTTATTTATTTTCGGCGCAAAATTTATATTATATTCTTGATTTATTAATGTTTCTGTAAATTCTAATCCTTCAAATATTGCTACATTTGATATTGGATCTCTAAAATTTTCAAATATTACATGCAATGCCTCTTTAAACGCTATATAACCACCATATCTTTCCTCTCCTGAATTTTCAAATCGTAGTTCATAATCTACATCATTTTCATTTCCATTTACTATTGCACCCTCATTATTTTTCTTTGGCTTTATCGTAAATATTAACTGGTTAGGATTTATTGTTATTGCTGATGCACCATATGTTGCCACATATGATTTTGTTAAATCTAATAATTCACTATAACTTACACCATACTCATCTTTAAATGTAAATATTCCATTATCTTTATCAAATACACCACCCGTTAAATCTATTTCGTAATAGCTTTCATCATATGTTTTATTTATATCCAAATACAGATTAAACTTATTGTCCTTCATATAAGCATAAGTTCCAGTTGGTATTGTTTCTTCATTTGGATTAAATATATAACTTTCTGATGGACTGTTACAAATATTTTCATTCAATGCGTCATAATCACGAATTCCTTTATTTATTTTATCCATATATTCATCTATCAAATAACCACGAAAATCGGTGGAATTTTGTAGAGTAAACGAAATATCATTATAAATATTATCAAAATATTGGACATTGGATTTTAATTCTATATATGGACTCGATGTTATTGGATAACTATAACTTTGAACTGCTGGGGATTCTTCACTTATTATTTCATTTAATTTATTTTCTTTTTGATAAAAACCAAAACAAGATTCTTCACCATACCATATATCCGGAACGCTTGTTGGAAATATTACCTTTATCTTGGGATTCTCATTTACTATATTACTTATTACTGTACGTTTTAATTTTATTGTTAATTCTATATACGATTTTGATACACTATTTCTTGCATCTACATTTTTACGTACCATACCTGAATTTATTAAACGGTCTGTACTTGTTAATACTTCATTTACATGTTGAATCAATGCTTTTCTTGTATATTTTCCATTTGTTAATACTATATTAAAACTATTATCTACACTTGATATATAATCCTCTTTGTACAATTCTATTGTAAAATTATTATTATCATTATTTACAGTAAATTCTACTGAACCGTCAGTTCCACCTATATCGTCATTCGTTTCTTCATTTATAGCATTATAATATTTTACCGATTTTAAATTATTTGTATAATAAACATCCGTTTGTAATCCTAGAAAATATGGGATTGTTTGCATTGTACTTGAACTATACGATTCATATGGAGATGACCAATTGGGAAATTCTATTGAATAACTACTTTCATTATAACTTTTACTTAAATCTACTGTCATTGTTGTTAATGATGTATTTTTGTTATAGACTAACCTTGTGTTACCCATTGAAACATCTATTGGGTATATTTCACCGTTACTTATATTTGTAGGATCCTCACCTTTTATTAGATCTATTCTATCATTTACTTCAGATATTAACTCTGCTGGTTTATAATTTCCTGGTTCTATTTCTATTTTTAAATCATGAAGTCCGGTATCTATTCCGGGCGTTCTTCCTTTAAAGAAAAAGAAATTATTTCCAAATGCTTTTCCTATTGTATACCACGTATAAGGAATCTGCACTGAATATAACTTTAATGATATTACATCTTTTAATGGCTCTGATAAATTAAAAGTAAATTCTGTTGACATTGTCCGCTTATCACTACGATATTGACTATCTATACTTACTATACGCTTTGTTGTTTGTTGCATTATGGGATTTAACACTCCTTTTGAATATTCCAAATCTTGAGTATAACCCACTGTTGTTTCTGTTGCTGGTCCGGCATCACCTTTTGTCATCATATTATCAGTTATTGTTAACTTCTTTTTTCTTGGATCTGGGGCCTTTTTTGCATCTTCTATTTCACTTTTGGTTTCTTCTTTTTCTCGTATATCATCTATTCTATTTTCAACAGATTGATCACTCACTCTTTTTAAATTTTCTTCTAATCCTTCTTCGAATCCTTCTTCTAATCCTTCTTCCACATCTATTTCTTCTACATCAAAAAAATGTTCATAAATATCATTAAAAAAACTAGATAATTGTTTTGAGGCTCTTGTACCTACATTTTCATATTTATGAATTTCCATCAAGATTTTTGCCTCTAATTCTCGGTCAGTTGGATTTACTAAATCTAATATTTCATATAATTCATTGTCAGAATATCCACTTATATTATACAGTGGGGCTTTTATTATTTTATCTGTCATTTATTATATCATTACACAAACATTTATATGTTTTACTTACTATTTCTTTTTATCCACCATACTAAATTTTATTTACTATAACGATTTTTAAACATACCACGCACAAAACTTATTAAATCTACCTTCCTATGACATTTATACAACATTTCAACAGGAAACATTGTTAATCCCTGACCTCTCTTCATATGACGATTTCCGGTAAAACATAATATTTCAAATACACGCATTATATCGTACTCTTCTAATGTCATTTCTTTACGATCTATCCTATAATTTCCGGTAAAATTATAACGGTTATAATTTCCATGTCCGTATACTAAATGTTTATTTATTTTTGGTCTATTCATTACCATACCTACACCTAATATTTCATTTGTATCATTATTCATCTCCAATACAAACATTATTCCTTCGTGAGGAATATGCATACTCACTGGACTTGGCGAACAGTATATACAACCTATTTTGGGATTATTATCACGATACTCTTGATTTTCTAACCAGGTTTTATCATTAAATCGCGATGTCATTATAAAATTACGCATTTCATTACGATAATCTTGCAAGGTTTTATTATGTAATCTTTTTATTGTTGGTATTATTGTTGTCATATTCATCTTATTATTTACATTCCTTTCATCTTATTTTTTTTTCAATTTTTTCATTTTTCGTTCATCATATCATCTATTATTCTCGTTATTATAATAATATTATGAATGATAATAACGAGAATAATATAAATGACTATAATTCATCTACTACAGAATCATCTAGCTCACCACACTATTCTAAACAAATACATATTGATATTAGCGATGACTCTAATAATATTGAACTTGGACAAATTCAAGAAGAAGATAACTTAATTGATTATACCAATACTCATTTTACAAACATTGCTAATAATGACCTACATAAAATTAGGAATGAAATTGATTATACCAACGACTTTTGTTTAAACTATGTTCAAACTAATTTTACTAGATGTGATAGCCCGGTTACTATTTCTTATCACGGTAGTCGCAACGGTAGTTGTAGCAACAGTGATATTGATGATGATACACCTCATTCTAATCCCAGTCTAAGTAAACAATTATCTTTAGAAGATATTTCACAATTTAAAGATTTATTTCAACAGAATTCTTCACCTAAAAGTAATACACATAAAACTACACAAAAACGGTACTCCAAGTTTAAACAACTCGCTTTTCATGATGTTGAAAAAACACTTGATAAATATTATGACATGGAACTTGATAATAAATTCTCTAGTGAACTTGATATTTTAACTACATTTATGAAAGGACAGAAAAATCTATATATTCAAGCCAATTATCTTTCACAATGGCGATTTAATTGTTTAATGATTCCATCATTACTCATTACCGCTAGTGTTACTATACTATCACCGGTTTTTCCATGCAATAGTATTCATTCTTGGTTAATTTCTGGATTAAATGCTATTATTGCTCTTTTTATTTCTATTATTAATTATTTTAAACTTGAATCATCTACACAATTATATCTACAACTTGCTAATCACTATGATAAATTAGAAACTTCACTTGAAATGGCCAACAGTAAATTATTACTTATGGATACCGATACAGAAAAAAGAAGTCTCGTTTTAAATGAAATTCAAATTATTGAACAAAAAATTAAAGAAATGAAAGAAGTTAATAATATTTTTATACCCGCAGAAATTAAAAACATTTTTCCTATTATATGCCATGTCAATATTTTCTCTTTTATTAAAAAATTAGAAAACCATAGACATATTTTAATACTTAAATTTAAAGACATCAAAAATGAAATTAGATTCATTTTACATAAATGGAATAAAGACGAAAACGAATTTATTCAAAATCTACCTCGTCATATTCTACAGCAAAAAAATACAGAGAAATTAAGAGAACAAAAAAGATTAACATACTTATATGAAGTTAAAGAAAAATTAAAATTTGAATTAAATGAATACCGTTCTGCTTATAGTAACATGGATGATATTTTTACTCATGAAATTAAACATGCTGAAATGCAAACCAACCAATTTGGGGTTTGGATTTTTTGTTTATGGAAAAAAAATTATCACATCAACCTGAAAAATATTAATCCACTTCTAGATAAATATTTTCATTTTTTATTTATTGATGAATAATTTTTTTATTATATTTTCAAATTAGTTTGTCTCATTTTTCTTTTTAGTCGGTGTAATAGTATTCAATTATTTATTGAGCCACTACTAACTTCCAATACCAAGGCATGTTATGAACCACCTTTAATGAACCTAACATTTCTAGTTGCTTCTGTAAATTTATAGACTGTTCGTTATTTTCTTTCCACTTAAAACGCATTAATATTCTTTTATGATTACTATCATTCTTCAACGGAAATTCACGGATTTTTTTTACATAACCTATATTCAATTTATTCATTGTTTCTTTGATATAATTTACTTCTAGATTCACATCTACACGGGGAATACATATTGCTGACATATTATTTATTTACTACACACAAATAATATATTTTTATTTTCAATTTTTCATTTTTGAAATATTGAACTTTATATAAACTCACCACAGTTTCCCGGTTTACGACATTTATAATTGCCGTTGCTGTCCCGAATATTTTTTTTTTTATGTTGTTTTATAATTTTGTTTTATACTTTTGTTTTATTGTCTTCTTTACTATTTTTGATATATTTACATACCATGTATAACCATTATATTGGGGTTATATATTTATATTGTATGCTATATCTTTACTGAAAATATACACTATTTTGTTTTTCAGTTTTTTGAATACTTAGTACTCAAATTTGACAAAAATATACGCGGTGTCGGGACACAATCTATATACACACTTTTTTTTATATTCTTTTATGTTTAAATTGTCATTTATTTTTATAACAAAAATATAACTTATTTATGGAAAAGAATAACGAGAATAACGAGAATAATCAGAATAATCAGAATAATCAGAATAATCAGAATAACGAGAATAACGATAATAACTATTTAGATACTTCATGGATTTTACATGAACAACGGATTCAAAATATGCAAAATAATCATTTTAGAGAACCTTTAAAATATATACATGGAGTTTTTATTTATATTAATCAAAATAACTATATTGATAAAATCACTACAGAACGCTTATCACTAGATACATACAACAATTCTAATTCTATTATTTACAATAATTATTTATTAAAAATACTTCAAAACAAAAAAATTAAAACACCCACATCCAAGTATAAATTTGATAATGCTTTTTCTTTTTTTGTTGATTTAGAACCTGAACAAATTCAACCTTTTTCTGTATTAGACCATGATACACTTCATAATTCTACTTTCTTTAAAGAAATCTCTATTACTGATAATATTATTATACCACCTTCCATCTTTATTTTTCACAATATTAATACCATTTATTTCTTCTTCCAAGAAATTCTATTTGAAAAACATAATATTACTTTGAAATCTATTCTTAAACCAGACCACAAAACACAGCACTCAACTGATAAAAGTACACACAACCATTTTACTAAAAAGGTTAGAATTTTTGATAAACATACACAAAATAAGGACAGTTTTCATCATAATAAACACAAAACCAAAAAAGGCACACGGAAAAAACGCATATCTATTACATAAAATGATTTAAATATTTATATATATATCATTCACTATGAACATTCAATCACATACTGAATTTCCACCTTTAAATTATAATACACATTTATCTTATGATTCTTTTCTACAAGAACAATTCGTTTTATTTCAATTCAATCTTACTAGAAAATCTTCTTGTGAACATGTACAAATTTTATATAATGACCTTATTATTATTCTAAAATTTATTAAAAAATATATTCATCATTATAATAATGATACTACACATAAATCTGCGTTATTACTTCATTTAAACTTTTTTTTTAAACTCATTCCGTATACTAGAGATATTTCTCATGGAAAAGGAGAACGCATTTTATCATATATGCTTATTTTAGCTTTTTATGAAGTTTTTCCATCACTCGCCACATTCGCTTTACATTATATTATTAAACCGACCGATTCATTGTCTACTTGTGGCTCATGGAAAGATATCAAACGCTTCTGTGAATTTGTTAAACATTTTTCACACAAGACTGATAAACACTCTCTCATTGATGTTTGTGTTGAAATGACGGTCAATCAATTTATTCAAGATCTTAACAATTGGGTTTATTACTATGATACTTCATTCATTTCTAATCTTGCAGCATGGATTCCTAGAGAAAATAAAGTTGGAGGATGGCTTTTTCATCGCATCGCCATTTCTTGGGCACACAAAATTCATCCACATTTTCTTAAGTATACTACTTCTAATTTATCACTACAGAAAGCTCACTCTAAATGTAAACGCATCTTTAGACAGAAAATATCTTATATCAATCGTATTCTTCACACCGCTGAAATTAAATTCTCTCAAAACAAAATACAAAATATTAATACGCAAAATATTAAATTAGGAACCGCTACCAAACATTTTGATTTATTTATAAATAATGCCAAAATTTTTAATCATAATACGTTACCTTTACCCAAAAATAATATTTATACTAATTCTTCTCATGACTTTGCTTTCATTATTAAACAGGCTTTACTTATTATTAATAATAAACAATACTTTTCTATTCAACAGTATCAAAATAAAGTTGGGATTTTGGATTCTATATGGGACAAATTAACCAATAAATTTTATTCCAAATCTTTTTTATTTACTATTCCTATTATTGATGTCTCTATATTTATGCAACTAAATAATATTGATGCATTTTATCATGCCATTGGTATTGCTATTACTATTGCTATTCATAGTGATATACCTGCACGAATTATCGCGATGGGGAATAAACCGGTTTGGATTCAATTCAACAAAAATGATTCTATTATTGATATTATTCAACACTTTTTCTTTTCTATATCACCTATACTAAATTATTGCGGGGATTATTATAATACTATCAATTTTATTATTAATGGGATTCATAATAGCTTTTCTACATCACGATTTACAGACCAATTAAATATTGTTTTTCTTACCGATTTCAATAATTATATTCATCACATTGATATTCAACAATTATTTTTACAGAATTACTTCCTTACCTCACCATATATTTTCTATTGGAATTTTTCTAACAATCATATTCTTTCTATTGATACACCTGTTAATAACCAGAAAATTCGCTTCTTTTCAGGTTATTCTATTAATATACTTCATGACTTAAACCAAATTATTAAATTACAACAAAATTCTTTCTTTTCTGTATATCAAGCCGCATCACACACTCTTATACACAAATATACTTCTTTCTACAATTATCTTCTTTCTATTCAATAAACTTTTTTTAATAATACATCTTTTTCATTCAATGTCAATAATTTTTTTTCTATTACACTTTTATTACGCTCCTTATTTTTTTCTACATTTGTTAAATCATTTTCTAATATATTTCTCATTTCTTTTTTTTCTTCTCTTTTTACTTTTCGCATCTCTTTTTCTATCTCTTTTCTTGTTTCATATGCGGTTGGACGCTTATCCGGCATACTTATTATTACTTTTTTCAAAATTTCTAGATACTTTCTCATAAATGGGATTTTATTTACTACCTCTGTTAAACCCAAGATTTTTAACATTCCTAGAAATATCACAACTAAACCATAATTATCCCAACTTTTATGATTCTTTATTATTTCATCATATACACTACCCCATGTTGGCATATTCATCATACCACCCGTTATTAATGGACTATAATATTCTTCCATCTCTTTTTTATATTTTTCTTGTTCTTCACTTGATAATATTTCCAATATAGCCACATTTTTTTCCATATACTCTCGCACTACCTTATTCATTTCATCCAGCGTTGCATTCTCATCCCTCCATGCTTCTTTCTTTTCTTGATTTATTTTTGCATTCTTTGTCTCATTTACCATATACATCACCATCAATATATCCATACACCAAGGCCCATATTCTACAGAATAAGAAAAAAATGGATCCTTTACTTCTATATCACCCTTTTCTAACTTTTTTGTATTCACAGATAAACCAAAATCTATCAATATTGGACGACCTGACTTATCACGACACATTATATTATTCTCTTTTAAATCTAAATGCATTACACCTGCTTCATTCATTTTTTCTATTCCTTTTAACAATACTACATGCTTATCTATATAACGCTTAAAATAAGAGTCTATTCCACGAATATTCTTTGTATCTTCATATACTCGCTCTAATAATGTACTCTTTCCTACATACGGGACCTTGTTTGATTCGTACGTTTCTTCTTTTAATTCCACATTTTCTATTATTTTACACTTCTTTATATCTTCTTCATTATTTATATCACCTAACTTCAATTTACATGACTCTATTATTGGAGCATAATATTTTTCATAGCCACGTATTTTCTTTATCTCTTTACCTATTTCTACCTCATGAGCTGATGTCTTTTTACTTTTTTGTACTTTCGTTATATATTTTTTTGTTGTCAATTGATTACTTGAACATTCTATACCTGGCCTAAATACACAACCATATGTTCCCTGACTTAATAATTTCATCTTTTCTTCTTTCTTTTCTTCTTTCTTTTCTTCTTTCTTTTCTTCTTTATTTTCTTCTTTCTTTTCTTCTTTTACATTTGGTTCTTCGGGAAGACCTCTTATATTATCCAACAAAGATAACATTCTTTTATAATATCAATAGATTTTCAATTCATATTATTTACACATTATTCACGAACGTAAGTTTGAAATTCATACTCTTCGCACACATCATCACATTTAGCTTTCACACATTTTAAATTATACACCTCTTGGATTTCACATAACAAACGATATATACTTACTCCATCCATCACTTCATTTTCTACCATTGTTACATGAATCTTTTCACATCTTTTATACATTTTTTCATATATTTCGGAACCACCTATTACAAATACTTTCTTATCGCATTTTTCTAACAGTTTTTTTACCTTTTCATCACATTCTTCAAATGTACAAAACAAGACAGACGAATTTTCACTTTTATGTTTTTTAGGCTCTCGGGTTATTACCACATTTATACGCCTCGATAATCCTTGACACGGTAATGATTCATATGTCTTCCTACCCATTATTACTATATTATCTATCGTTAAACCTCTAAAATGCCTCATATCTTCAGGAATATCCCATAACAGTTTATTGTTTTTTCCTATTATACCATGCTTATTCACTGCTACTATCATTTCCATCTTTTTTTATTATTACTATCTATATAGATTTTTTATATACAACATAAAATACTATATACCTTGCACTTTTCTGCATACTCTATACCTTCCTCCTCTATTACATATAATGTATTATAATCTAGTACTACCATTGTACGGTATTTTCTTCTATATAATACTTCAGTTATTTCATATTTTTTACTCTTATCCACTTTCAATTCATAACCAAAATACTTTTTTATATATATTTCATCTCCTTCCACTAACATTTTTACTTTATATTTACTTTATATTTTACTTTACATAATTTACCATACATATCATACGGCGATCACCAGACAAACGCTTATCACTTACACCACACATTCCTACTTTCGTTTTTAACATTAACTTTGTCATTCCACTATCTACTTCATAACCCTCTTTCTGTAAATATGATAACACCGAAGGTATATCCTCTGCTGTCATATACATTTCACCATTCTTTACCGACGCATTCACACTTTCCTTTGGAAATCGCAACAATACATTCATACAACCCATTCCATCATAAAATTCACCATACTGCTGAAATGGGGACAGCTTTACTGGCGATATTGCTTTTACCATTCCACTTAACGGACCCGGTGGCATCTTATCTACAGTTATTATGTTCTGATATGTTTTATGATAATTATTACGGAACGGCTCTAGATATAATACAAATGTTGTATTTGCACGCGCGAATGGACTTTCCATCATTATATACATAATAAGATTATAATCTCATTATGTATATTAATATACGCTCTCAACAGGGCTTGAACCTGTGACCGCACGATTAACAGTCGTGTGCTCTACCTACTGAGCTATGAGAGCGAAAAGATGATTTATAACCATCCCCCATTTGTTTACTTCATCATTGTACATTTATATGCTACATATTGTCGCTTTCTACTGCACTCATTGTAAACACGCCTGTGGTCGCCAGACGCCAACTTTATTTGCCAGTACAAATAGCTCTTACCGAGATTCGAACTCGGGTTTACTGATTCAAAGTCAACAGTGATAACCACTACACTATAAGAGCTTTCATTTTTATTTTTTTTATTTACTACACTATTTACACTATCTACACACGCACTTTATACTACTACATTTCCTTTATATTCTTTTTAACGTTTTTATTTTTTTTAAAAATTATATAATATAAATTACTTATTATTTTTTATGCAAACTAATATTCTTTCATTCTTTCAAAATAATAATAATAAAATTATTACAAAAACTAATACACACAAAGTTTTTAATAAAAAAACGGAATTTGTTTTATACTTTGATGGCTGTTCCAAAAATAATCCGGGACCTTCCGCTGCCGGTGCTGTCATATTTCAAAATGACACGGAAATTTGGTCCAGATCATTATTTGTCGGCAACAAATCTACTAACAATGTTGCTGAATATATGGGCATGATTATCGGCATTCAAGCCGCTAAAGAATTAGGTATTCATAATCTTATTATTAAGGGTGACAGTAATCTTGTTATTCAACAAATGAATGGTCATTTTAAGGTTAAAGCACCACACATTCTTAAATTATATAATCAAGCCAGAAATATTTTACCATTTTTTCATTCTGTCAAATTTATTCACGTATATAGACATCTCAATGCACGGGCCGATGAATTAGCTAATTTAGGACTAACATAACTATATCAACCGGCATACTGTTATATCAACCGGCATACTGTTATATCAACCGGCATACTGTTATATCAACCGGCATACTGTTATATCAACCGGCATACTGTTATATCAACCGGCATACTGTTATATCAACCGGCATACTGTTATATCAACCGGCGTATGGTTATATCAACTCATTGCAAAAGCTTTTCATACAAAATATTTTTTTACTTACTTTTTGTAGAAAATTGAGAACAAATACACACAATATCATTATCACCAACTATTACCAACAATTAATGTTTAATTTACAATGACCGATACTCTATATACCATTCATGATATTACCAACAACAGGAATATTCCTTATGTTGACAATATGAATACACATAAACTACCTATTTGCCATATCATTAACCACCTTATTCTTGATAACAATACTAAACGCGAACAATCTAAACAGGCTAAGATTATGGAACGCGAACAAGCTAAACAGGCTAAGATTATGGAACGCGAACAAGCTAAACAGGCTAAGATTATGGAACGCGAACAAGCTAAACAGGCTAAGATTATCGCTCGCGAACAAGCTAAACAGGCTAAGATTATCGCTCGCGAACAAGCTAAACAGGCTAAGATTATGGAACGCGAACAAGCTAAACAGGCTAAGATTATCGCTCGCGAACAGGCCAAACAAGACAAGATTATCGCTCGCGAACAGGCCAAACAAGACAAGATTATCGCTCGCGAACAGGCCAAACAAGACAAGATGACAGAAAGAGCAAGAGATAAACTAATTAAAAAAGAAAGACTAAAAAGAAGTAGACAAATTAGAAAACGGTATATTATTCAAAATCGCCGTACTGAACAGTTATTTTTCAAGCATAGAAAGGCCGAGCATCAACTACAATTACGACAACGACAACTACAATTACGACAACGACAACGCCAGCGAGAAATACGACAGCGAGTACAACGTCAGCAACAACATCAAATACAGCTACAACATCAACAACAGCTACAACAACTACAACAGCTACAACAACTACAACAGCTACAACAACTACCCACTACACCACCACCTATTGCACAAGGACCATTACACCAACCAGAGAGACCACGTAGATCACACAGACTACGCAACCAACCACTCAATGCAACTACCAATAACCAACTACAACCTTTGGCTCTATTTAATGACATTAATCCTGATATTCTAACTGCTATGATGGAGACTTCTACTAGTACCAGTGATTTTTCAAGGAGAATGAGTTTGTTAGAAAATAGTGGAATATTACAAACTGCGGTCAACCCTAATCAAGAAGCCATTAATAGAGACCGCAATGGAGCTACTAAAACGAATATTCAACAACTTGTTTCTTCTCAACACGCTTTTAAACAAGATGAATGCCCGATTTGCTTTGATAATATAGGCGAAACTAACCAAACCATATTAAGATGTGGTCATCAATTATGTACCGATTGCATATTTCATAATATTCAAACTATTGGTGGAACAAAATGCCCCGTCTGTAGAGAACAAATTTGCGTTAGAGTTAATGGGTGGATGCCACCACAGAGTACCTAGACTAAACTTATTTTACATTGTAACCTTAATTTAACTACTTTTTTTATCAACATTATAATATGTTGAATAATTTTTTTAACGGTAGCTTTTTTGACAGTGAAGGTGAATGTGAAGATGAACATAATAATGGATACTTTTTGTATAATGATAATTCTATTAACAACACCATTGCTAATAATCCTTTATTGCAACAACAAGATAATATTAATATTCTACCCAAATCGGTCACTTGGAAAGATTCTATTGATTCTATTGATTCTATTGATTCTAATAATACTGTTATACACAAACAAACTATCTTTTGTTCCAGCAAATATAAATACTACTTTTTTACTACTTTTTTTATTATTCTTATTGTATTTTTTTATTTTTTATTTTTTTACAAATAATCTTCTCTTTCTATATTACTTACTTCAGGAATTAACATTTGGTGAGTCTTCTTGATCTTTTCCAAATATAAGATTCCATCCATCAATTCTTCTTGAGCATGTTGTACCCAATCCAACAGCGATAAATCTTCACGATCCAATGTTGTTCCATACTTTTCTAAACCTATATTTGAACGACTTATAAATTCACTTATTACTGAATTCACTACACTATCACCCGTTGGACCTTTCATAAATGGCACCTTATTCTTTATCTTTTTACTTAAGCTTTCTCGTTCACTATCATCTTCACTATCATACTCGCTCTCATCTACAAAGAATTTTGAATATGAATACCCCATATACTCTTATTATTCGCCATTTCTTTATTATTTATTATTTTATTTATTATTTTATTTATTATTTTATTTATTATTTTATTTATAAACTATTTAAGAAATTACCTTTATTCTATATATCTCATTATATGAAGTTTGCCTCTTTAGCTCAGTGGTAGAGCGCTACCCTTGTAAGGTAGTGGTCGCGAGTTCAATTCTCGCAGGAGGCTTTACTATATGATAATCTTTCATTATCATATACTTTTTTATTCTTTTTTAGTTATGGGAGCTTTGCTTATTCCTGACGCACGCTTTTTATTTTCATACACTGTATACTCATATTGCGACATACATTTTCCGGTGTCGGGATTCTTGTGTGTGCAGTTATTCTCTTCTTCGTATGCTAGGAGATTTTTTTTGCCAAAATTACTATAACCTTCTCTATACGCTTTTTTATGAAACTCATCATAATTCATCACTCTTCTTTACATATATATGGGATTTTTATTTGGGATTTTCTTTATATTGGATTTGGGATTTATATATTTTATTCATTCTTTTACAAAATATTCTTCATACTACTTTTCAAAATTGGACATAGAAAAACCATGTCCATTTTTTTTTTCAAAGCCCATAAGTTTTTCAGAAATATGTAAAAATACCGTTCACTGCATAATGCTGTCATTTACGATTTTGGGGGATTTTTTTGTTACTGAACTTTTTTTCTTCTTTTTTATACTTTTTGGAAAAAGGATTTAGGCATTTTTTCTATTATCATTATATAGGTAACAATGGTAATGCCGAAAATGCCTGAAAATGCCGAAAAATATATTTGCGAAGATTGCAACTTTAAATGCAGTAAACTAAGTAATTATAATACACATATATTGACTGCAAAACATCAAATGATAACAAATGGTAACAAAAATGATAACTTTTTAGTTCCAAAAAATGCCAAAGCATTTGAGTGTGATTGTGGAAAAGAGTATAATTTTGCATCAGGGTTATCCCGTCATAAGAAAAAATGCCAATATATCGCAGAAGAAGAACAACCCATTGAAAATACATTAGTTATATCAAAACAAGACCTTGTCACAGAAGAAGAACCTACCGAGAAACAATTAATGATGACCATTATTAAACAAAATGGAGAACTTGTGCAACAAAATGGAGAACTTATGCAAAAAAATGGAGAACTTGTTAAAACTATACAAGAAATTGTTCCCAAAATTGGCGATACTACCAACAATACCAATTGTAATAATACCTTTAATGTGCAAATGTTTTTAGATAATCAATGCAAAAATGCTATTAGCATACAAGACCTTATTAATTCTATTGAATTAAATAACAGCGACCTTGTTGCCATCGGCAATAATGGTTACGTTGACAGTATCAGCAATATTCTTATTAAAGCTTTGAATAAACTTGATGTTACCGACAGACCATTACACTGCACCGACTTAAAACGCGATGTTGTTTATTATAAAACCGATAAATGGAACAAAAGCAAATCTACAGATGAATTGATGGATAAAACTGTTGAAAGAATTGAAAACAAACATTTCCCATTAATCTCTAATTATCGCAAACAAACTCCCGATGCCAATGAAGTCGGCACCAAAGAACATACTATCTACGAGAAAACTTTCAAGAATATTCTAGGCAATAACGTTGACCAAGATAAACGCAACAAACAAATTTTTAAGAAAGTTCTTCCAGAAGTTAAACTTGATAAAGAAAAAATTATATAATTCGGAGAAAGGGGGGATTAAAAATCTATTAAATCTGTTAGTTCCTTTTCAGTTATATGTTTTTGGAACTCTAATATGTAACACACGTCAAATATATACGACTCTTCGCCACCTCCTTCAATATCTAAATCTAATATGTATTTCACACAAAACTCGGGCGTAAGGGTTTGGGTTGCCAAAAGGATTTTTTCATCAAGATGATTTTCCATAATATTATTTTCAAGAATATCAATTGAATATTTATTTCTATTGGCTAATAAATCACTATTGGTCACTTTCGTTTTTTTATCTTTATCCATTACTATACTATATATAATAAAAAATATTATAGACAATAACGTTCAACCATTCCTATGTTGGTAATTAGAGAACCTGTGATTTATATTCAGTTTACTACAACAAAATACTCAAAATAAGGGGGGTTTATCTACCCACATTAGAGAACCTGTGATTTATGTTCAGTTTACTACAACAAAATACTCAAAATAAGGGGGGTTTATCTACCCACATTAGAGAACCTGCGATTTTATTTACGGTTTTACAAAAAACATACTAGAATATTGACAAATATGAAAATTATACACAAAATATAGAATAATAATTTTAGATATTCATAATATAACATTTATAGAGGCAGATTATTATATTTCAATATTATTTTGGAAATATTATTTAAGTATTAGAGAACCTTACATATTTACTATGTATTTTTATTTACAAAAGTACCAGATTTTACTGTATAAATGTGCATTATTATAACATTGCATCTTTTTAACGTTTCCCACCATTTATTCATGTAAATATAATAGAAAATTGAGTTAAATACCCTCCATTATTATATTCATATATCACACCAGAATGGAAGAATACCTAGCAAACCCCAATACATATTATGTAAAACAAAATGTAAGCCATAAAGAATGGTTTATGCAAAAATATGTCTACAACTTAAATATTGTAAATGTACCCGAAATTGTAGAATATAATGAAGAAAGTAAAACTATGGTTATGAAGAAAATAGGAGATATGAATTTATCCGATTTTTATGGAGCAAATGCGACGGATATACCGACAGAATTATTTGACCAAGTCGTTAAAATTGTGCGTAATTTAGTATTACATAATATTGAATATCCGGATTTAACTGGTTATAATTTTATAGAAGATTGCGATGGAAATGTATGGATAATTGATTTTGAACACTCACGTATCATGCCTTCACCACTAGTTGAGAATATTCATATACAAAATATTTGTAATGGTGATAAAAAATGGAATCCTGAATTTGAATAATAATAATAATAATAATAATAATAATAATAATAATAATAATAATAAGATGAAGAATTTTATTTTTTTAGCATGTAATCTATCATGCATAATATTATTCCCACTATTGTTGTTGTCGTTGCAAATACATGAGAATTATCTTCTGTATTTGTACTTATTTCTTTTGTGTTTTGTCTATGTTTCCTTGTGCGACCGACACGTTCATCGCCATACCAACTATAATCTTCGCTTTGTACTACAGAATTCATTTTGTTATTTATACACCTTATTATTTTCTATATTTTCTCAATTTTATATTACCATTAGAGAACCTTACATATTATGATATTTATTTTACATAATATGTATCAATATTGTGCTTTTTATCGTCGGTTTTCTCTTTCTGTTTGCATTCCTGTTTGCTGTTTTTTTTCATATAATATTATATAATGAACAAAATAAACATTTTACTATTCTCTGCTCTCATTTTATTGAGTCTTGATTTTATATATTTAAATTTGACAAAATCTGTTTTTCAAACACAAGTTTTTAAAATTCAACACGGTGCAATGAATGTTCAGTTCATTCCGGCGATTTTATGTTATCTTTTCTTGGTCATTGGATTGAATTATTTTATTTTACAATCACATAGAACTATTTTAGAAGCATTTTTGCTTGGTTTTATTATATATGGAGTTTTTGACTCCACTAATTTGGCTATATTTAAAAATTACGAGTGGAACGTTGCTATTATGGACACCGTATGGGGAGGAATTTTATTTGCATTAACTACTTGGATTGTTTATACTTTTAATAACATGTAATTTATCAAACCTTTTTGAGAACCTTACATATTATGTAAATTTTCTACATAATATCTTGCGGTTTTTATTCGTTTTACTCAATTATCGGTGACTCTTTTTTGACTTTTTTGTGACACGCTTCTTAGATTTATTTCCTTTACGGGTACGATGCTTTCTACCGCCTTTTTTCATTGATTTTGTATTTTTTATACGTTTTAATCTCTTTCCTATAGATTTAATATCTAAATTAGCGGCATTGAATATTGCTTTCATTTTCGCAATATCGTTAAAACCTGAGTCATTTCCACCAACATATATATAATCCAAATCATTGTTGTATTCTATCATTTGTTTGTATATATCAGGATATTCAGATTTAATCATCTGTATCATTATACGATTATGATTAACGATTCTGTTGAATAATTTTGTTATCATCTCTAAGATATCAGGAAGCGAAAGAATACTGGAAAATGAAACCAACCAAGTCCAATTATTTGATGAAAATGTGCGAGGAATAATATTTTTCAAATAAGGTACTGGAGTATCTAACATTATGTCTATCTTATCTTTTATACTCAAACCAGTATCATTTTTTCTTGGTGGAACAGAAAATGATGCACCAAAATCTATTAACATAGCCCGTCCTTTATCGTTTTCACCTGTTTTTCCAGTATAAATATAATCAGGATTAATTAATATATTAGAAAGTGAAAAATCACCATGTAAATAACCCAAGTCATATAACCGAATTAATTCATATACTGCTAATTTTTTAAAATAATCTGTTCTTACTTTCGGGTAGCTTTTCATTGCATTATGTAATGTAATATAATTTTCAGTAAATCCCATAGCAATAACTCCCAACTGAATATCATTATTATTTTGAATCCGCTCTTTCAATGTAGATAATAAACCATTTTTAATAGAACCACTATTGTTATCTGGTTTTTCTATTAATAAATCTATAAATTTTTCAGTAATATCATTATCATGTATTTGTGCGTTAATAACCGGAGGACATATAGCTTCTAATCCAAAGTTAGAGATTTTATAAATTCTATTTTGTAAATTAACTTCATCAATGAATTGTGTAGATAATGAAGAATAAACCGATACTGAAGAATACCGTAGAATTTCTTTAACTGGTTCTACATTATAAATAGGAAGAATCTTTATAAATAATTTTGAACAAACAACATTTGCATTATCAGTAGATAATATATTATAGGTTTTATTTGTTGGATTCACTACTTCCAGCCCGATTCCACCTGCACCAGATGCGACGTAGGATATAGATGAAGAAGACCTTAAAAATTCATTAAATAGAGAATTGCTGTCTTCATCACTATCACTATTAATATACATATAATATACTTAAATATATTTTTTTACTATTATCATCATCTACAAAATAATAGTTGTCACATATATTGTAGCAGTTATATAATAGTTCATTCTCTAAATTTTTATTATCAAAACCGTGACAACCGTCTCTTTATAAATTATTAATATATAAATAACAGGTGCGACATAATGGTATTTGTTTAGATGAACCAATGACTACTGGTGCTAGTTGATTCGTAACTCTATGTGAAAATATAGTCCACTGTATATTTTCTGGTACTGTTGCCCCCGCCAACCGTCCGTCCGTACGTACCCGGCACCCTACCCGCCCCATACCCCGTACGACGGTCCACCCACCAAGCCGGCGTAATCCCTCGTTTTATAGTTATCGGTAAATGAGTGACATATCGGTAAATGAGTGGGATATCGGTAAATGAGTGTCCCCCGCTTTAAGTCCTTTTAATAAGTCCTTTTAATAAGTCTTTTGAAATGGTCTTTTAATAAGTCTTTTGAAATGGTCTTTTAATAAGTCTTTTGAAATGGTCTTTTGAAATGGTCTTTTGAAATGGTCTTTTGAAATGGTCTTTTGAAATGGTCTTTTGAAATGGTCTTTTGAAATGGTCTTTTGAAATGGTCTTTTGAAATGGTCTTTTGAAATGGTCTTTT
>Ga0255773_10001941_pt1 | contig 19887 bp, 16 predicted proteins | sample 011ome_17_FD_179971 | JGI IMG/M metagenome (GOLD analysis project Ga0255773, IMG submission 179971) | Coastal salt marsh microbial communities from the Groves Creek Marsh, Skidaway Island, Georgia - 011502XT metaG (version 2) | ecosystem: Environmental > Aquatic > Marine > Intertidal zone >...
CCTTGTTGAGGAGAAAAAAGAGTACGATCCAAGCTGATCCAATGATTGAACTCGAATCGTTGAAAATTGATAGAGACCGATATGTGGTTATCAAGGACGATGTTGAACTTAACTTACCAAAGAAAGAGTTTGAATTACTTTCCTTACTCATATCCACACCCGGGAAAGTGTTTACAAGAGACAGTATATTATCGTCCGTATGGGGTGAAGATGTGGTCGTAGGTGATAGAACTATTGATGTGCACATTAGAAAATTACGTGAGAAAATCGGAAATAGCCACATAAAAACGATTAAAGGCGTAGGTTATAAGTTCGAAGATTAGCCTCCCATTACAGTTAGCATTATAATGAAGCTTAAGAGTCCGAATCACGTTGCATTAATTTTTTCCGCTTTAGTCTTTGTGTTGCTTTCAGGGTTGGTATTGTTGAATTATGAATTCAGTCAATCTTGGGCTATTCTTGGTTTTATTCCTTTAGGTTCTTTTGCGGCCTTCTTAGTTTTCAGGCAGATTATTGAACGATTTAGCCTTGAACGAATACTTTCCATATATAATTTGGTCAATCCGATTCAAAAACTTGATCTTAACTCTAAAGAAAAGCTCAAGTCAGAAGAGATTATTGAAGAGCTCCAGAAGGATGTAAGAAAGTGGGCGTCAGTAAAGCAAACCGAAATTAAAGACCTAAAGGAACAAGCTCAGTTTAAAAGAGATTTCGTAGGAAATCTGGCACATGAGCTAAAGACCCCAATATTTAATATGCAAGGCTATTTGCATACCTTGATTGAAGGAGGGTTGGAAGACGCTAAAATTAACTACGACTACCTTGATCGCGCAGACAAGAATTTAGAGCGGCTCGTATCATTGGTTGAAGACTTAGACAGTATTTCTAGACTTGAGTCTGGCGATCAAGAACTTAGAATAGAAAAAATCGATATTGTCAAGCAAATAAAAGAGGTTTTTTCATTGTTTGAGTTGCGGGCTAAAAAGCGTAAAATAAGTATGCGACTCAACAAGAAATATGAACAACCAATATTCATTTATGCAGATCGTAGTAAGATTCAGCAAGTATTGTCAAATTTGATTGCTAATGCGCTGCAATATGGAAGGACCGGAGGGATTTGTGAAGTACGGATTTTTGATATGTCAAAAAATGTTTTAATAGAGGTTTCTGACGATGGTATTGGAGTAGCTCCAAATCATTTACCGCGCTTATTCGAACGTTTTTACCGTGTAGACAAGAGTCGCTCGCGGCATGAAGGCGGCACCGGCCTTGGCTTGGCTATTTGCAAGCACATCATCGAATCGCACGGTCAAACCATTAGCGCGCGAAGCGTTGTAGAAAAAGGAACAACGTTTTCATTTACCCTCGAAAAAGCGAAATAAGTTGGCCATGGAACATTTTCGCACTGAGGTGGAAGCACCTGAATTTCCTTTTGACATCAATCATCGGTCTGCGGTAACCCTGCTGGGTTCTTGCTTTGCTGAAAATATGGGCGAATTGATGACAAGCGTGAAGATCAACAAATTGGTAAATCCGTTCGGCATACTTTTCAATCCCTTTTCCATCATGAATGCATTGGAGCGGATGTTGAACAACAGGCCTTACGAAGAAAGCGATCTATTGCTGGTTGGAGATCACTGGGTGAGCCTAGATCATCATGGGCGGTTCAATAAAAAAGAGAAAGGAGAAGCGCTCGAAAGCATCAATTCCAGTTTGAAGCTGGGTAGAGCTCAACTTTTGAATGCCGATGTTGTATTTATTACCCTTGGGTCGTCTTGGGTATATCAGCACATACAGCAAGATCGAGTTGTGGCTAATTGTCATAAAATCCCCAACAAAGAATTTAAAAAAAGACTTCTAACCCAGCAAGAAGTGCATTTGATTCTGCGTCATATTCCAGAACTTTTCAGAGCCAAGAAACTCAAAGCAAAAATTGTGTTTACTGTGAGCCCTGTTCGTCATTGGAAAGATGGAGCTATTGAAAACCAGCGGAGCAAAGCCCAACTGTTGAGTGCTGTGCACGCGGTGGTTGATGAATTTGAATCCTGCCATTACTTTCCGGCATACGAGTATATGATGGATGATTTACGCGATTATCGGTTTTATGCCACAGACATGCTTCACCCGAGTCCACAGGCGATCGAATACGTGTGGCAAAAGTTTCAAACGAGCTTCTTTTCCGATGAAACGCGCATCATCTGCAAAGAAATATCGGCAGTGATTCAGGCAGCATCGCATAGACCGTTGGATCCTGAAAGCAATTCATTTCAGCGGTTTCTCAAAAAGCAGTTAGAAATCATCGACCAATTGGAAAAGAGCTACCCTCAACTGAGTCTTTCGGAAGAAAAAGAAAGGTTTCAAGGTTATCAGCTCTAAGTGCTGAGCAATTTCGTTAGGTATTCTTGCTCTGTTTGTCCTGGTGTAGCAATGTATTCTGCTTGTATTCCCAACATATGAAAATCCATTATGGTAGAGTAACCGCTTCTGGCAATAACATGCGTGGCTGACGCTAGAGCGTTGATCAACGCTTCATCATTCAAGTGGTTGATGATCGTGATGTTGTTCATCTCTCGCTTATTCGGCTGATCAGGTTTTCCCGATAAAATGAGCACTTCTTGAGAAGATGTTTTGAATCGCTCAACAATGTCATTTTCGAAGATTGTACGTTGCGGTTCGGGTCCGCTCACAAGAGCAACCACCTTGTTTGCTTTTCTATTCTGAATGATTGGGTGATCAAATCGGCTCAAAGGGCCAATGTATTTGTACTTCATCGGCATTTGCTGAGGGTGCGATAATTCCCCGGCCAAACTAGGGGTTTGCTCATAATCAGGGATCCATACTTCATCAAAACGATTCATGACCCATCGATTGATTGAATTGATGAAACGCTGAAATACTGGACTTTTAATTTCAACTTGATGCGTGATAAAAATGCTTTGCACGTGCTTATTCCACAGACCAAACCTTGAATCTGAGATGATTAAATCAATGTTTTCTTTTTGAAGAAAGGCCTTTAAATACAGATGCTCGCGCCAGATGCTCAACAGCAGTAATGGCCCCCTTATAAAGAAATGGCGCATCATATTGCCATCTTTTGGGTAAGTGATTTCCATGAAAGGAATTTCTATGAACCTACACGTTGTAAAACGACCAGCTAGCATCGCCTTAGGACCACCGCTGGCAGCAATGATTACTTGATTTCCCTGATCAAGTTGCTGCTTAATAATGGGAATGCAGCGCGCTGCATGACCTAATCCCCAGTGCAAGGGAGCAACTAAAACAGTTTTGTTTGCCATTCGACCTCAAAGAAAGCGAAAGGCTTTAATCCAACGCTTGAAAAGGCAAGGTAACTGCTCCTTTATTGGTCTGAACATTCAAGAAGTAAAATCCAGCCGGTAAATCAAGAATGTCCAATGACTGTGTTTGATTCTCAAGGGTGAAGGTCTTCAGTAACTGACTTTGACTGTTGTAAATACGCGCTTGAGAGGCGTCCACTCCATTGTTCATTTGAAGGTATAATACGCCTGAAGCCGGATTTGGAAATACCTTAATGTTGGATGCCTTCAACTCGTCAACACCAACACCAGAATAGGTTACTTCATTGCTGTAGGCTGAATTTCCTGCGCCATTTGAAGCATACACACGGTAGAAGTAAGGTGTTCCGTTCATGGTAACCGAAGAGTCAGAAAAGTTGGTTGTGTTGCCAGGAAGTGTAGCGATTAGCGCATAGTTTCCATTGGTGTTATCAGAGCGCTCCACATGCCAATTCGATTCATTTGGGATATCATCGTTCCAGTCTAGATCCAGCTTGCTGTTGGTAAAGTCGGGGGTCAAGTTCAGAGTGATTTCAGCTCCTTCGATTTGCGTTGGGTTCACCACAGTGAATGCGCCAGGATTCAGGTTGAAAAACACATTGTCGGCCGCTTCCACTCTGATTCTTCTTCCCGCACCATTTTGATTTGGAATTTGTACGGTGTAGCTACCGGTATTTGGAACACTTTCAGCAAGAGTGTCGATGATAAACTGACCGTTTCCAATGCATAGGAAAATATTTACAGACTGACAGTTAATGGGCATTTGGTCAGTTTGAGCAACATCCCATGTGATTGTGTAGTATGTCCCAGCCTCAACCTGCTCGTTTGAAGTTGGCGATAACACCACAAAAGGCCCTTTATTTCCATCTACTTCCATTTCTACTTCGTCAAAATCGACTCCTCCACCGGCACTGTTATTGTCGCGCGCTGTCAATCGGAAAGTTAAGTCCCTTGAGTAAGTTGCATAAGTCTCCCCCACTACAGTAGAGTTAGCAATAATGCTGGTGAGTCTTGGGCAAGTACGCTCTCCCGTTCCCTCCGGATCCCATGATCTGAAAATTGGGGCGTTACCAGAAGGGGTGCTGGGGTCACCAGAAGGGCCGAGATCCATCTGTTCCCAACAGTAAGTAACGTTGTCTCCTTCGCTGTCTACAGCGCTGCCTCTCAATACGAAAGGTGTTTCTTTGGGAATGGTATATACCACATCGGTCACTGAAACTACAGGTGCTGTATTACCGGTATTTGTAATGGCTGCACAGCTGTTTCCAAAACCGAACTGACTGAAAGCTACCACCTCATTGTACGATCCTGCGTGAAAATAGTCGTCAGAATTGTTTTGAAGGTTTGGAGGACAAATTCCAGCATACCCCATGATGGTTGATGCACTTCCCGGTTCATATGCAGCGCTTGATACGCGGTTGCAATTGTTGTTTTGCGTATGGTTTGCTCCAAATTGGTGCCCCATTTCGTGAGCAACATAATCAATGTCAAATGGATCACCAGTTGGTGAACCGCCCCCTGTTACACCTCTCGCTTTGCCACCACCGCAAACGGAGCCCAATTGAGCAATGCCGCCTCCACCGGTGCTGAACACATGACCAATGTCGTAGTTGGATGATCCAATGATGTTGTCAATGGTATTTTGATTTTGGTTAAGCATAGTGCCCCCGTTGTTGTTGGTGTAAGGGTCAGAATTTCCATCAAGGAATATCAATAGATCATTATTTCCAATGATTTCCATGGTGATCGAAAAGTCTTTCTCGTAGACTCCATTCACCCTATTCATGCTCACCACCATGGCACTTAAGGTGCCGGCAACCGTTCCCCCGTGAAATTGCGCGTATTCACCTGTGCAAGCCAATGCCAATCGATATGTTCTAAGTTCCTCGCCTGTCCGCGCGCTCAATTCTTTTAAATGAGGAATTACTTCCTTCATTTCCGTATACTCCTCTTCGACTAAACATTCATGGCCTTTTGTATGTGCATAGAATTCCATATAGTCCTTTCGATAATAGGCGTGATATGTGCCTGCTTGAGAACCTATTGGATCGATATAAACGGTGCCTTCATCCGTAAACAGCATTCCGTGGAAGTCTTTTTCAGTGAAACTTAATCTGCCAAAGAAGTTCTTTCCTCGCGCCTTATACGTTTTGATTTCTGGAAATTTTTGGGCAAGCTCAGGGGCGATGATTGGACTCTCAACAATACTTACATTCTTGACAGTACCATCTGGAAATGGAATGGCAATGTCAATCGCTTGAGATTTTGACGCGAATTTTTCCAGTGGGGCTTTTGAAAGTAATACGCCAAATGACTGTTCGTCTAAGTCAAAAACAAATGATTCATATCCTGTTTTTATCTCTTGGTTGGCCACCATCATGGCTATTTGAGCCATTGAGCCTAAAGAAGTGATTAGCGCGAGTGCTAGCGTGTAAAAATGTTTCATGTGTGTTTAGTCAAATGTTTCGTCTCGTGGGGATTTTGGTAAGGCATCTTCATTACAAAGCGCATAGAAAAATCTATTTCCTTTTAATAAAGGAGAAAGTAATTGTTTTGTTTGCTCTCCAGAAATTTCTGCAAACAGTCCCTCAGCATTGGCGTCAAGACGGATGGTCAACTTTCCGTCACTCGACTTGCCTTTGTAGGATTTAATTTCTGGATATTTCGCAGCCAACTCTTCGCTCATGGTGTTGGAGTTTTCTAAGAAAAATGTCTGAACCCCTTGCTGAGTGGGAAGTTCAAGCTCAACATTGGAGGATCTCAATGAGAAGAGAAGAGATGAATACTCACATCTGTAAAGCGTGAAAGTGCTCGGAGAAATTCTACGTTCTAGGTCAGGTAGGTCTGCCTCGTTATATGCCTGCCAAAGCTCACTTTCTGTTTTTTCTGTGGCCGAAGTTTGCTCCTGGGGTACGTCATTATTCTCCTGAACTTCGAGTTGAGGTTCGGATTCGACCTGCTGGGCCGGCTTTTTCTTGGAAGAAGAACATCCTGCTATAGCAATGATCAGGATGCTTATTAGGTAAACTCTCATGTTGTGTTAGGTGATTGTAAATATATAGTTCGGGAGTTAAATTCGGTTTGGGGGCATAAAAATTCCATCATTTATATGGGATTCCTGACAATGTTGGTTAAGAAAAACAGCGCTTGGCGTTAGGCAAAGATTCTGACCATATTTGTTCCATGAAAAATGCAATTGTTACTGGTTCGACCAAAGGAATGGGAAGAAGCATTGCCGAAAGGCTATCTTCTGAAGGCTACAGGGTATGGATTTCGGCTCGAAATCAAAATGAGTTGGAGACTGCAAAGCGTGAAATTGAAATGAAATCGGGAAATGAGGTAATGATTCACGCCATCGATTTTTCAAATCGTGCGCTAATTGAGCGCTATGCGGATGAGATTTTAAAAACTGGAGAATCGATCGATGTTCTTGTGAATAATGTTGGAGTTTATATTCCCGATAACTTGAAAGACGCTCAGCAAAAATTGGACATGCAGATGGATGTCAATTTCTACGCACCGTATTATCTAACCCAGAAGCTGCTTCAAAAATTTGAAGCCCAACAAGCAGGAAGTATATTCAATATATGCTCTGTGGTGAACCGCAAGCCGCGCGTTGATGGAGCGAGCTACACGATTTCAAAATTTGCATTTTGGGGATACCATAAGTTGCTTCATCAAACACTATTACCTCTTGGAATTAAGGTTACGGGTTTCTTTCCTTCATCCATCAACACCTCGAGTTGGGATGGAATGGAAGCGCCAAAAGACGAGTTTGTGCAACCAGAAGACGTGGCTGAAATGATCGCTACGATTTTGACCATGAAGCGAGGAACGGTGCCTTCAGAGATTGACTTAGTAGCCATTCATCCTGAATTTTAATATGGGAAAGAACAAGTTGATGAAGTTCGCCAAGGTGAAAGAAATGGCGCACGTTATCGAGCCTCCGTTTAAAGAAATTTTGCGTCAAGACTTTCGATTGAAGGGCAAGTGGCGCGAAGAATTTGGGAATGATAACCCCATCGTTTTGGAGTTAGCATGCGGCAAAGGAGAATACTCTGTGGGAATGGGGGAAATTTACCCTGACCGAAACTTCATTGGCATTGACATAAAAGGCGCGCGCATGTTTTCTGGTGCAACCGAGGTTCAAGAAAAAGGCATGACCAATGTCCGTTTCCTTCGCACGAAGATTGACATGATCGCTTCGTTTTTTGCCGAAAATGAAGTGGATGAAATTTGGATTTTGTTTGCCGACCCTCAAATGGAGAAACCCCGAAAAAGACTTACGAGCATGCTGTTTTTGGACAGATACAAGCACATCTTAAAACCAGGCGGCACCTTGAATTTAAAATCAGACAGCACCGAACTGTACGAGTATACGAAAGACGAGTCGATTCCTGAATTCAACGCTGAAAGAGCGGGCTATCACTTCGAAAAAGGGTTTGATACGGATCGTTTGTACGAAGAGGGCATCCATAAATTGGATGAAACCATGCAGAAGGTGATGAATATTCGCACCTATTATGAGAAAATGTGGCTTGAGCAGGGAAAGTCGATCAAATACTTGCGTTACGACTTCAGAAAGAACTAGCTTTTTTTGAGCCGGTTTCGCGTTGTGTTGTAATCCAAGAAATAGGAAAGGCGGATAGAAATGTTGTTCTGCATAGGCGATTGCAATGTTCCGTCTAGATTACGGAAATAACTTGCTCCAACTTCCTTTCCGGCATTTGCGATTACATTTCTATACAGTAAGACCATTTCGCTGGCCGGTGCAAACCACCATGAAAACTTCAAATCCACATTAAAGGTGTTGAAGTTGAGGTCGTTCACTCCCGTGAGATCGGCAGGAGTTAGATCACCGCTGTTTTCGAGAAAGTAGAACGACTGGTAATCCACATCGGTATAGGAATACCGCAATGCCAAAGTCAGAGAAGCGGTGGGTGTAAACACATATTGAGCATTGATGATGTTTTCTACGGAAAACGTATTTCTTTGACCAAAGAAGATGGAATTGGCAACCGTGTCTGGCACAAAGCCATAGTCGTTTCTTGTGTCAGTTACAATGCTTTCGAGCACTGCAAAAAAATGGTCGCCAAAACGAAAACGAGGAGCTAAACGCACGTAATAAAAGTAGCGGTCAAAATCCATTTGATAGCCACCCCTCACGCGGGCATCCAAAGCAACGGGTTTACGATAATCGGTTGAAATAAAGGTTGAAGCTTCGGCCAGTGGAGGCAATTTAAACCAACGCCCAAATTGGCGCGGCTCGAAGTAATCATAACTGTCAATGGGTCGCACAGAAAGGTCGGCTCCAGTGGCAAAGAAGCTTCGCGTTAAGCCAAACATGCGGTAGAAAAAATCGAGGTATTCGTAACGATAAGGCTTTTGCAAAAAGCGATATGAACTCGAAAACTCATGCTCTACGCGATTGAATTTTCCTTTTGGCTGTATGCTCCGGTAAAGCAGGGTGGCGTATTGCACTTGTTGGTTGTTCCGCTGTTGAAAACCCAAGTCGTTGATGTCAAAATTATCGGAGTTGATCCATTGACCAATTTCCCAGCGCCACAGTCCGTCTACATCCTTCATTTCCCACCATCCGCTGTAGCCATCATCAATGGTATCGTTTTCGAAAATGGCGCTTTGCTTTCCTTCTACGTTGAGCACATATTTTCCTGATTTAGATATGAATGAAGTAAGAATGGCGGCCACATTCGCATCTCTATCGGGTCCTTTGCGCAATGTATTGGTGTTCACCAAACTGATGGAAGAATTGCGGTTGAATCGCTGATCCAACACCAGTACGTTGTAATTCGTCATCGGCTCGGTGAGCAACTGGGTTTCTACACCATTTTCTCTTTTTGTGCTGAAATTGTCATCGGTGATGGCATTCATTACCCCAATTCCCAAATTGTTTTTTGTTCGGCCTGAAATTTTGACTGCATTGAGCAGTCGCGTGAATACTTGCTTGATGGAAACACTGTCGTTCGAGTTTAAATCTTGACCACGAATGTTTTTTGGCTCGCCACCGATTCGCCTGGTGTAAAGCAGGTCGCCTAGGTTAAAGAGCTCTGTTCCTTCCGTAAAAAACTGTCGGTTTTCATCAAAGCGATTTTCGAAAGGCGATAGGTTTAAAATCTGTTGGTCAAAGGCTACTTGGCCAAAGTCGGGTATCAGCGTCATGTCTAATGTGAAGCTTTCGTTGATCCCGTATTTTAAGTCCAATCCAGCATTGATGTCGTAGGCGCGATTTCCGTTAAAATCATCGGCATAGGCAGAAAGGTAGGGCATGGCAGAAAGTCGAACGGGCGGATCAATGTTGGTCATACCTGTGAGCAAGCCGCATTGGTATTCGAAACGATAACCCGAGCCTTTATCCAAAAAATTCCATGTTGAGATTTTTCTGCTTCTACGCACACTGCGCATAAAGTTCAGTCCCCAATCTTTTACTGGAGTTTCAGGAAAGCGTAGGGCGATGTAAGGAATCTCTGCTTCCACTGCCCAACCCAAATCGGTGATTTTTACGGCACTTTTCCATACAGAATTCAAGCTAAAATCATCTTCAATCAAGGTAGTTCTGGCATCCGATTGGGTGCCCGCTGCGGTTACCCAAAAGTTGAAATCGCTCAGTCCATCGTTGTAAGGATTGATGAAAAACCCGAACCAATCGGTGTTCTCATTGTAAGAATCGCGCTGGGTGAGTTGTGTTAATATGCTATCGGGCGCGCGATCGAGGAGTTTAGCACAGATGTATATAGCATTGTCGTCATAAAGCACCCTCACTTCGCTTTGCATATTTTGTGGCACGGCCCCACCATTTTCTGGCTCAAACATCACAAAGTCTTTTGCAACGGGAGCGTTTTCCCAAACAGCATCACTGATGTCCCCATCAATTTTAGGACGTTCGGAAGCGCGTGTTGCTGGGATGGTTTTCCGATCTACCTCTTGCGCTGTACTAATGACCGAAATAAGAAGGGATACAATTATAAACGGGGCTGCCCACAGCTTCATGGCGCGAATGTATGTTGAACGATTGTTTCTTTTATGGAGATATTACAAAAGGTGCAATCGGTGACAATCAGTGCCATAATTTTGTTTCGATGGAGAAGGATTTTTTCGATTTGGTTTATCAAGTAGTCCGCTTAATTCCTCATGGCCGCGTTACCAGTTACGGTGCCATTGGAAAGTATTTGGGCGCTCCTCGATCGGCCCGAATGGTGGGTTGGGCCATGAATAATTCCCATCATCAAAAGCCGCCCGTTCCTGCACACAGAGTAGTGAATAGCCAAGGGTTATTAACTGGCAAAATGCATTTTGAAACGCCCTTTGCCATGGAGCAGCTACTGGAGTCAGAAGGAATAAAAGTGCAAGACGACAAGGTAAAAGACTTTCGAAAAGTGTTCTGGGATCCGAGTCTTGAACTCAGTTTAGACTAGGCGTTGGCCAATTGAGCAATGCGGTTAACATCCACATTAAACACGCACCCGTCCCGATAACCGCGGTTTCCAAGCTTGCTCGAGGGGCGTTTCTTGCATTCAGCTTCAACCATGACAGAACCTTCTCCCGGTTGCCAAGGAGCAAATCCTATTTGAGGCGTGGTGGCCAGCCAAATGGAAATAACCGGTTTTTTCAAGGCAGTGGCAATGTGCATGAGGCCGGTGTCGTGCGTAATTACTTTTTCCGATTGCTGCAAAATACTTGCTGATTGCTGCAAACTGAATGCTCCGCATGCATTGAAAACACGCTTCCCGCAAGCTTTCACCACTTCATCCCCCGTGGCTCTGTCTTCAGGTCCGCCTAACAAAACGATGGGTTTTTCAATCGCCTTACAAAGGGCAATTATTTTCTCTGTGGGTAGAATTTTACCCTTCATTTTTCCACCAATGGCATAAGCGATATATCCGTTGCGTACGACTTCAGGAAGTGTGCTCAAATCCACCTTCGACTTTTCTGGGATGAAGTAGTCTAAACCCTTTCCATCATCTTCAATGCCCAGGCCTATCAGCGCATGAAAGCTTCGTTCAACCACATGCCCAATGGGCAACAATTCCTTTTTTGTGTTCACATAAACCCACTTAGCCACATTGCGTTTATCGAGGGTAAATGACAATGCTTTACAAGCGCGCTTTACTTGACGCGAGCGCAGGTTGCTGTGCAAGTCAACCAAATAATCATAACGTTTACGCTTCAGCTCTTCTGCCACTTCGCTCACGTGCTTCTCAATAGTGATGATTTGGTTCAGGTAGGGATTACCGTCAAGAATAGCAGCGTTGATGTTTTTGGTGATGAAGTCGACTTCAACATCTCCATCGAGTTGCGTTTTGAGTGCGCGGATGATGGGTGTGGTGAGTACGATGTCGCCTATAGAGCTAAACCTAATTATGAGTATTTTGGTGACTTCCATCGGAAAGCGAAGGTCTAGAATTTACGCGAAGGTAGATTCACGAACTTCATAAACGAAGGTTTGGTGGCATTCGCATTCCCATTACATTTGAACATATGCTGATCGACAGCCATACCCATATTTACTTGCCGGAGTTTGAGGAAGATTTCTCGGAGATGGTTGCACGTGCGCGTGCTGTTGGCGTGCGATACTTTTTGATGCCCAACGTGGATGTAGAAACCATACCGTTGATGCATCGCATTCAAGATCGATTGCCTGATCATGCCTTTCCCATGATGGGACTGCATCCGTGTTCGGTGAAAGATGATTTTGAAAACCAGTTGGAAGAAATCAAGCGCCACTTATTTCAGCCGGTGCGCAAGTATTGGGCAGTGGGAGAAATTGGCATCGACTTGTACTGGGATAAATCGACCCTTGATATTCAAATCAAAGCCTTTGAAATGCAAATTGAATGGGCGAAAGCACTCAACTTGCCCATCGTTATTCACGTGCGCGATGCCTCTGATGAAGTATTCGAGGTGCTTGATCGGGTCAATGACGATCGATTGAGGGGTGTTTTTCATTGCTTCACGGGCACTAAAGAACAGGCCCAGCATATCATAGATTATGGCTCATTTAAACTGGGTATTGGTGGCGTGGTGACTTTCAAAAATGGAAAAATTGATCAGTTCATTTCCGAAGTAGACATGTCTCATTTGATCCTTGAAACAGACGCTCCATATCTAGCACCTGTGCCCCACAGAGGCAAGAGAAACGAACCGGCTTACTCATCACTAGTGGCTAATAAACTGGCTGAATGCTATGGTGTAAGCGGAGATGAAATTGCCCTTACCACCACCCAAAACTGCATTGACCTATTCAAACTAAACCTAACCAACCATGAAGAAGACCCTGCTGCTTATCCTGACTTTATGGACGATTGACACGAAAGCCCAGGATTCTGTAAAAACAGAGTCCCCTAAGTTGACGTTGGGTACCTATGCCGATGCCTATTATTCTTGGTATTCCAATGGCGATGATGTGGCGCAGCAGCAGCACGACTGCATTGGGGCTTTTCACAATAATTTTGGCCTTAATGTCGCACAATTTACAGCTGCATACGATTCAGATCGATTGCGCGGAGTGGCAACATTTCATTTTGGAGATATCCCTGCCATTACTTGGGCTGGAACATATCGCAATGTGCAGGAGGCCAATGCGGGTGTTCGTCTAGCCAATCGATTGTGGTTGGATGTTGGGTTCTTTAAAACACATGTGGGCACGGAGAGCTTCTTGCCGAAGGATAATTTGATGAGCATCATAAGCTTGGGAACGTTTTATGGTCCATTTTACCAAAGTGGAGCGAGGCTTTCTTACGACACCAAGAATGATTGGCATTTCGAGTTGCATGCGATCAACGGCTATAACCTGCATATAGACGATAACGAATACAAAACCTTCGGATTGCTGGTTTCGAAGAAATGGAGCGATAAGGTGTATTCGAGTTATTCAGGTATGGCAGGTCAAGAAAATTTGGGTTTATTAGACGATGGCTATTTGGTGTATCAAAATGTGTACACCAACTTAACGTTCAAAAAGCTGGATGTTCAGATGGGAATTGATGTAGCTTTTGCTAATGAGTGGAAGAGAAACCTCGGCTGGCTTCCTGACCCTTTAATAGCAGGCTTAGCTACAGTTAAATATCATTTTAGTGATGAGCTTGCTGTGGCTTTTAGAGGCGAAATCTTTAGCGATGAGCAATCTATAAACAGCCGAAGAGTGAATCCAAACGTTACCTCGAATAATGACTCAAGACTCTCATATGCATCCCGCGCTAATGGTGGAATGACCATTTATGGAGGGACGTTTAGCGTGGAGTATAAACCCAACGATCAAGGGTTTTTAAGAGTTGAAAGCAGAATGCTTTATGATCCTAACGCTCCCTTTGCGGATTACCCTGCTGGTTTTTCTTCCAACGAAGCCGGTTTGAATCCAATGTTGATTGGAAGAACCCAAGTAATGGCTACCATTGGTTTTTATTTCGATAAAACTTTCAACTTCGCAAAGTGACATCAATATTGATCATATATACTGGAGGAACCATTGGTATGGTGGAGTCAGAAGACCGTCAAACGCTGGTTCCATTCAATTTAAAGCATGTGCTGGAGCAAGTTCCCGAATTGAAAAAATTGGATGCTAAATTGAGTTCTTTGTCTTTTGACCAGCCGTTAGACAGTTCTGATATCGAACCCGAACATTGGATGGCCATTGCTGAAATGGTGAAACAGAATTACGAGGAATACGATGGCTTTGTGATTTTACATGGATCTGACACCCTGGCCTACACCGCTTCGGCATTGAGTTTCATGTTTGAAGGCTTGAAAAAGCCGGTGATTTTGACGGGGTCGCAATTGCCCATCGGTATGATCAGAACAGATGCCCGCGAAAATTTGATTACAGCAGTAGAGTTTGCCACTTTACAGATGCACGATGAGCCAGTGTTGCAAGAAGTAGCCATTTACTTTGAAGACAACCTTTACCGGGGGAATCGCACCAAGAAGTTCAGCACCGAAGCATTTGATGCATTCATTTCTCCGAATTATCCAGCACTAGCAAAAGCTGGGGTCAATTTGAATTTTGATTTCAATGAGCTTTACCGCACTGAGCAGGCAGCATTTGGCTTGAGCAAAGGATTTGATAACAGGGTTGCGGTGTTAACTATGTTTCCGGGAATCACACAGCAGTTGGTAGAATCGGTGTTGGAAAATGAAACGTTGAGAGGAATCATTTTACTCACCTTTGGTTCAGGCAATGCGCCAAGGCATCCTTGGTTGATTCGTGCCATTGAAAAAGCAGTTGAACGAGGTGTAGTGATTGTAAACGTTACTCAATGCGCCAAGGGAAATGTGGAACAAGGCAAATACGAAACAAGCCGAGGATTGGTTAATGCGGGAGTAGTGAGCTGTGGCGATATGACGCTCGAAGCTACCTCAACCAAGTTGATGTTTTTATTGGGTCAAAGTGGCGACACCGCTTGGGTGCGCGATAAAATGGCAACCAACCTTAGAGGAGAATTATCTGTAAACTAGTCTATGGCAAAGAGAAAAGGATATACACCCAAAAAGCCCGTTGAAGCGGAGCAAGTCATTGCACCGCGGGAAGAGCCGAAGCCTGAGGTCGTTCAGAAGAAGAGCTACCTGCCATACATTTTGGTTTTTACCTTCGGTTTTGCGCTTTATTTCAATACCGTTTCGTTTCAATATGCGCTAGATGACAAGCTGTATATCACGGCCAACGAATTCACTACCAAAGGCTTTGGTGGGATAAAGGATATTTGGACGAATGACTTGATGGTAGGCTTTTTTGGTTCGAAGAAAAATTTGGTAGAAGGTGGGCGATACCGTCCATTGGCATTGACTACGCATGCTATTGAGTGGCAGTTTTTTGAGAAAAGTCCGGGTCTGTCGCACTTCATTAACGTGGTTTTGTATGGCTTGATTGGTGCATTGTTGCTTTCCGTTTTGAGAAGAATATTCGGGGGGAAAGAAAAGCGGTGGTGGTGGAGTCTATCGTTTTTAACCGTATTGATTTACCTCGCTCATCCATTGCACACAGAGGTCACAGCAAACATCAAAAGCCGCGATGAAATCATGAGTTTACTGTTTGCGTTGCTCGCCTTTCGTTCGGTGCTGATCTACTTAGAGAATAAGTCAAATCAAGAATTGGTGCTTTCGGGAGTTTGGTTCATCATGAGTCTCTTTTCCAAAGAATCGTCTGTGACTTTTTTAGGCGTTATTCCACTTACGTTGATCTTTTTCCCTAAAGGAAACCTGAAGGAATCGCTCACTGCAATGGCACCAATGGCATTCTTTACCCTTGTTTATTTGGGTATTCGATTGGTAGTGTTTGCCGATCAAGGAGCTAGCCTCGATGTGGCAGCTGAGCTCATGAATAAACCGTATTTACAAGCAACAGATAGCGAACGCCTGGCGAGTATTTTCTTCACTATGGGCATATACTTGAAGCTGTTGGTATTTCCACACCCATTGACGCACGATTATTATCCTTTTCACCCGTTCAGAACTTTTGCTGAGCTGGAGGCGGGAATGCGGCCTTATGCCGATTGGTCAAATCCTTGGGCGGCCATTTCGCTGCTGCTTTATGCAGCTATTTTAGGATATGGCCTATACACGCTCTACCAAAAAATGAAGGGAAAGAAGGCCAACATCATCGGCTATGGCTTGCTGATTTATTTTGGCACATTCATTCTGTTCAGCAACCTCTTTTTCGACATTGGTGCATTCATGAATGAGCGGTTCTTATTCATTCCTTCATTGGGCTATGCGCTGATTTTAGCCTATTTGTTTACGGGGATCATAGAGAAGAAATTGGGCGGCAAAGTGAGTTTTTTCATCTTAGGGGTGATGCTTTTAGGGTTTTCTGGAAAAACGATTGCACGGAATTTTGCTTGGGAGAATGACCGCACGCTGGCTGAAGCCGATGTGATCACCTCAGACGGATCCGCCAAGGTGAAAATGACCATGGGAAGTGAGTTGCTCGAAAAGGCAAAGGGAACAGCAAACCCAACTGAGAAAGCGAAAATCTTGAAAGAAGGAGAGCAGTATTGCTTGCAGAGTCTGAAGATTTACCCGGCCTATTTTCCGCCTTTAGACATCATTGGCAACATCTATTTTGAGATGGGTAATTACCCGTACAGCGTGCATTATTTTTCCCAAGCGGCTTTGAAGAAGAGCAATGACAATAGAATTGTGACCAACCTCGAAGTCGTTGCCAATACTGCCGCTCAAAAAGGAGACCCAACATCAGCCATAAAAGGATATGAAACATTGATTAGCATTAAACAAGGGAAAGAGCGGTCACGCATATATTCGAGTTTAGGCGAGGTGTATGGCAAGAATTTAAACGACTTATCCACCTCGAAGAAATACTTAGCTAAAGCAATAGAAGTTGACTCTCAAAATGCAGCGGCCTATCAGAAAATAGGCATTGTGTATGCGATGATGAATCGCGCAGATTCAGCAATGTATAGTTTTAATAAATCGCTAGAAATTGAACCAGAAAATGCGCGGGTATTATTGAACTTGGGCATTTTGAACAATCAACTGGGCGACACCCAGCGCGGAAACAGCTTTATTCAGCGGGCAGTTGCTATTGATCCGAGTATTAACCCTAACTTCCATTAAATTAGCGTCTAATATGCTTTTCAACTCTCTTGAATTCATCTTTTTTTTACCGGTTGTTTTCGCTTTATATTGGTTTTTGTCGAAAAACAGGGACGCGCAGAATGTGTTGTTATTGCTAGCAAGCTATGTCTTTTATGCTTATTGGGATTATAGGTTTCTTTCATTGATTATTCTTAGTTCGGGAATTGATTATTATTTGGGAAATGCAATCTATACGACTCAAGTTGAGTCGAAGCGGAAGCAATTGCTGTTGTCAAGTGTTGTTGCAAACATTGGAATTCTGGCGATTTTCAAGTATTTTGACTTCTTCATTGCTTCTGCAAATACTCTTTTGGACTCATTTGGGGTTAGCACTCAGTTGGGGTTATTAGAACTATTATTTCCAGTTGGGATAAGTTTTTACACCTTCCAAACCCTCAGCTATACTATTGACATATACAGAAGAAAGATAGAGCCGACTAAAGATGTAGTTTCATTTTTCGGTTTTGTCAGTTTTTTTCCTCAATTGGTTGCTGGCCCTATAGAAAGAGCTTCAGACTTATTACCTCAATTTAAGTCAGATAGAAAATTCGACTATTCCAATGCAATGGATGGTACGAGGCAGATATTATGGGGAATGTTCAAGAAGGTTGTTGTGGCCGATAATGCGGCAATTATTGTAGACTCTATTTTTAATAATTATCAAGACGCTTCTCCATTCGTTTTATTTTTGGGGGCAGGGTTGTTTTTTGTTCAGGTTTATGGGGATTTTTCTGGGTATTCGGATATTGCAATAGGTACGGCCAAACTTCTTGGTTACAGACTTTCGATAAATTTTGCTTCTCCATTTTTTTCTCGAAGCTTCAGTGAGTTTTGGAGAAGATGGCACATAACGTTGAACACTTGGTTTAGAGATTATGTCTACTTTCCCTTAGGTGGCAGTAGACAAGGAAAGAGGAGGCATCTTATCAATATCACTATTGTTTTTGTTGTTTGTGGTTTCTGGCATGGAGCAGCTTGGACCTTTATAATCTGGGGCTTTGTAAATGCACTATACTTTGTTGTTGAACAACGATTCAATTTAGTTTCGGATAAACAAGTACCTCTCGAAGAATTGCGTTTTCCGAAGCCAGGAGATCTATTTCAAATGTTTATGGTTTTTTCTGCAATAGCCATTTCGCTAATTTTTTTTAGATCTCCTGATTTAAGTTCAGCATTCGATTATTTTATCGAGATGACTGATTTTGGAGGTAAGAATAATTATATTCTTGGAGCCAAAATGTATACGCTTGCTCATTTTTTTGAATTGCTTGCTTATATGATGATTATGTTGGGTTTTGAGTGGATTAACAGGGCAAATTCTTTTGGCTTAGAACGAATTTCTAAGTTTAAAATAGTGAGATTAGGCACGTATTTCATATTAACCTTATTATGTCTTCATTATTTCTATGGTGATAATGCGTTTGTATATTTTCAATTTTAGAGAATGAAAAAATTTGTTTTTACCATAGTTGGATTTGGGATTGCTGTTTTGATTATGCTAAATCTGTTCAAGGCAACACTACCATTTTATTGGGCCAATGAGGAGTTTTGTGACAAGATGGAGCTTTTCAATGCAGACGATTCAGGTTTTGACCTTATTTATATTGGTCCAAGCGCAGTAAAACGTGAATTCATTCCAAGTGTGTTTGAGTCAAGTCTAGATACCTTGGAAATTCGTGCATTTAATTTTGGTACAGCTGGTGTTTACTATGCGGAAGAGAATTACTTGGTTAGGAATGCGATGACCAATGAGGCATTTATTGATGTTGAGTATGTTCTGGCATTCGGCCAAGAACCAAAGAAAATAATGGACGATCATTTTCATAAGCTTAGAATCAAATATGCGCTTGATTGGCACTCATACATTTCTTGTTTGAGATATTTTTATGAGAAGCAGGACATGCAACAGGTCTATAGGTATACGATTATGTTTATTGAAAACCAGTTGTGTATTGGAGAGATTTTTGAGATGGTTGAATGGCATTTTACTGAATTTGGTGTCCCCGAAGAATTGCATGAATTAGCTGGATATGTTCCCTATGAATGGTCAGTTAGTAACTCAAAAAAGTCGAGTAATCAGCATGATAAATTTCTCAATGAGCATGAAGAAGATAAATTTATTCCAGGGTTCAGAAAGAAACCATCAACAAAGAATGGCATCAGAAAAGCATCAAGCTCTGAATTTGTTCTCATTAAAGATTTGTATCTTCTAAATGAAATTGCTCGTATTTCAGAGAAGACATTTATACCAGTGTATGAACCTAATATGAACGACTTTATAGGGTTAGATAGCTTGCAGGTTATTTACTTTGGAGATGGAAAGAACTATCCTGAATATTTTGCAATCGAGAATAGATGGGACTTTAAGCACCTGAATGAAAAGGGAGCAATCTTTCATTCAGAATTGCTTGCAAAGCTTTTTGAGAATGAGATTTCAGGAGTTACTGGACAGGATAATGATGAAAAGATAAAGGGAGGCAACAAGAAAAATGATAAAGCAAAATCTAAGAAGAAAAAGGGTGAAAAGAAGATAAAGGGGGACAAAAAGAAAAAGCGAGGGGTGAAAAAGGATAAGAGAAACGACCGAGGTAAAAAGACAGACACATCGAAAAAGTCCAAAAAAAACTCTAAGAAAAAGTCTAAAAAGAGAAAGGCATCAATTAATTGATGCCTTTCTCTTATAACTTATCTTTTTCTTCTACTTGGAAGAGATAAACACTTTTTTGGTTATTACTTCAATATTTGTTTCAATCGCAACAAAATAAATTCCAGAAGCAAAAGAAGAGACATTTAGCGAAATTCTCGAAGACCTTTCAGTCTCTTCTATGGATAAAAGACTGCCGTTGATATCATAAAGACTAACTTTCTCAATCTTGATATTGTTATCGTTTGAGTTGACGGTTAGTTCATTATCTAAAACTAAAACCGTTACGTTGCCGATAACATCAATTTTCTCAACGCCTGTTGT
>Ga0255773_10001948_pt1 | contig 19838 bp, 20 predicted proteins | sample 011ome_17_FD_179971 | JGI IMG/M metagenome (GOLD analysis project Ga0255773, IMG submission 179971) | Coastal salt marsh microbial communities from the Groves Creek Marsh, Skidaway Island, Georgia - 011502XT metaG (version 2) | ecosystem: Environmental > Aquatic > Marine > Intertidal zone >...
TTGTAAACAATAATCAACAAACAGGCTGTACAAAAACTTATACTTTTGATAAAAAGTTATTACAGCATAATGAAGCACATGGACTTTAACTTTGTAAATGGTAAATGTCCAGCCTTGTTATTCTCAATGACTTGCGATAATAGCCATTATCGTTTTTAAAAAGACTGCATCACTATTGAAGATGGGGAGTTTTTCGGACCAAAACAGGTAAAAAGTAATAATGCTAGTATATAATTTTTTATGAAAACTCCAAACACTGTCTATCACAACGCAACCGTTACCCGGGAAAGGCGCAATCAACTGAATGGCCATAAGTCAGCTGTCATTTGGTTTACGGGTTTATCAGGATCTGGCAAGTCAACGCTTGCTCACTCAGTTGAGGAGGAGTTGCACAATCTAGATTGTAGAACCTTTGTTCTGGACGGAGACAATGTTCGTCATAGTCTATCATCGAATTTAACTTTCAGTAATGATGATCGTAAAGAAAATATTAGAAGAATTGGCGAGGCGGCTAATTTAATGATGGAGGCTGCCATTATCGCTATGACTGCATTCATCAGTCCGTTTAAAGAAGACCGCAATCTTGTTAGACAATTATTACCTCAAGGTGATTTTATTGAGATCTATTGTAAGGCTAGTTTAGAGGCTTGTGAGTCAAGAGATGTTAAGGGTTTATATAAGCGCGCACGCGCTGAAGAAATCAAGAACTATACAGGTATTGATTCTCCTTATGAAGCACCTGAAAATTCAGAGCTGGCTATTAACACTGAGAGTGAGTCATTAGAAGAATCTGTTGCCAAGGTGATTGACTTTCTGAAATCTAAGGAAATTATTAATTAATCATGCTTAATCAGATTGATGTTCAAGATATTGTCACCATCGCCAAAGAAGCTGGCGATGCTATTATGCAGATCTACAAGCAAGATTTTGAAGTTGAATACAAGCAAGACAGTTCACCATTAACACTAGCTGATAAAAAGGCTAACGATATCATTGAAACTGGCTTAAATCAGCTTTCAGTTAATTTTCCTATGCTGTCTGAAGAGGGAAGATGTGTTCCTTATGAAGATAGAAAGCATTGGGAGTATTTTTGGTTAGTTGACCCACTTGATGGCACCAAAGAATTTGTAAAAAAGAATGATGAATTTAACGTTAATATAGCACTTATTCATAAAGGTATGCCAGTGCTTGGTGTTGTGTATGCTCCAGCTTTAGATGTTTGTTATTGGGCAAAGCAAGATGAAGGTGCATTCAAAGATGGGCAAAAGCTTCCTCTTAAAACAAAAGAACAGCGTAACACCTATAAGATTGTTGCTAGTCGATCACACATGTCTGATGATACGCAAGCCTTTATAGATGCTATAGATACAAATAAAGCAAAAGAGTTGATCTCAATTGGCAGTTCTCTGAAAATATGCCTAGTTGCAGAAGGCGAAGCTGATATATATCCAAGACTTGGCCTGACTATGGAGTGGGATACTGGGGCTGCACATGCAGTGGTTAGCGAGTCGGGGAAAAAATTACAGAAGTACAAGAACGGCAAGTATTCAAAACACGAATATAATAAAAAAGATTTATTAAATCAGTGGTTTGTAGTGGAAGAGAAGCCATGAAAATAGCAATAGCCGGCACTGGCTACGTAGGCTTGTCCAATGCTATGTTGTTGTCTCAAAATCATGAGGTCATTGCGCTTGATATCATCCCTGAAAAAATAGAGCAACTTAACAACAGAATCTCTCCCATAGTCGATGCTGAGATTGAAGATTTCCTAGCTAATAAAAGCCTTAACTTTACAGCCACACTAGACAAAGAATTAGCTTATAAAAATGCTGACTTTGTCATCATTGCTACGCCAACAGATTACGACACCACTAACAACTATTTTAATACCGCATCTGTTGAAGCGGTTATTCAAGATGTTATTAGCATTAATCCTAATGCAGTGATGATTATCAAATCAACCGTACCAGTTGGCTACACTCAAAGTATTAAAGAAAAGTTTGGTTGTGACAATATTATTTTCTCGCCAGAGTTTTTAAGAGAAGGTTTAGCACTACACGACAATCTATATCCATCACGCATTATCGTGGGTGAGCAATCAGATAGGGCTAAAGTGTTTGCAGACCTATTGCAAGAGGGTGCTATTAAAGAAGATATAGACGTCTTATTTACAAATTCTACTGAGGCGGAAGCGGTTAAGCTTTTTAGTAATACGTATCTTGCTATGCGTGTGTCATATTTTAATGAGTTAGACTCATACGCAGAAACACACAATCTAAACTCAAAACAGATTATTGAAGGTGTGGGCCTTGATCCAAGAATTGGATCACACTACAACAACCCTTCATTCGGCTATGGTGGCTATTGTCTGCCAAAAGACACTAAACAACTCAAAGCCAATTATGCAGATGTACCGAATGCTTTAATTAGTGCGATTGTTGATGCTAATGCCACGCGTAAAGACTTTATCGCAGACTCTATCATTGCCAAACAACCGAAGGTTGTTGGTGTTCATAGGCTAATCATGAAGACAGGCTCTGATAACTTTAGAGCATCAAGCATTCAAGGTATCATGAAGCGCATTAAATCCAAAGGCATTGAAGTAGTCATCTATGAGCCAGTACTTATAGAACAGGGTGAGAATGAGTTCTTCCACTCTAAAGTAATTGACAACTTAGATGACTTTAAACAAATTAGTGATGTCATTGTTGCTAATAGAATGGTAGATGAGTTACAAGATGTAAAAGATAAGATTTATACAAGAGATTTATTTAATAGTGATTGATTAGGAGTTTTATGTTGAATTTTGCATTAGTAGGATGTGGTCGTATTGCAAAGCGCCACTCTGAGTTATTGGGCTTTAATGAAATTAATGGGGCGAAATTAGTTTCTGTTTGCGACAATGCTATTGATAAGGCAAACAAAATAGCGGAACAATTTAAGGTGTCAGCATATCAAGATATGGATGAGATGATGAAATCTGAATCCATAGATGTTGTTGTTGTTTTAACACCTAGTGGACTTCATGCAGAGCATGTGATCAATTTATCTAAGTATGGCAAACATATAATGGTTGAAAAACCTATGGCATTAACTGTTAAAGATACGGAAAATATGATTTATGCATGTGATCTAAATAATATTAAATTGTTTATTATTAAACAGAATAGATTTAATGTTCCTGTAGTCAAGCTAAGAGAAGCTTTAAATGCCGGCAGATTTGGAAAGTTAACCATGGGTACGGTTAGAGTTAGATGGGCAAGGCATCAAGCATATTATGATCAAGACTCATGGAGAGGTACTTGGGCTATGGATGGAGGGGTGTTGACTAATCAAGCCAGTCATCATATCGATATGCTTGAATGGATGATGGGAGATGTTGAAAGCGTTTTTGCAAAAATGACGACAGCATTGGCCAATGTGGAAACAGAAGATACGGCTATTGTTACGCTAAAATTTAAGAACGGCGCACTTGGCATTATTGAAGCAACAACCGCAACAAGACCAACAAATTTAGAAGGGTCTATATCAATTTTAGGCGAACATGGAACAGTTGTAGTGGGTGGTGTCGCAGTCAATGAAATGCAAACATGGGTATTCGAAGATGAACAAGAGGGTGATTCTAGTGTTTTAGAAGAATTCTCAGTTAACCCTCCAAATGTGTACGGTTTTGGACATCAAGCATATTATGAACATGTGGTTGATTGTATAGTGAATGGAAGTGCTAATTTAGTTGACGGACTACAAGGGCGTAAAAGTATAGAATTAATTAGCGCAATTTATGAGTCTGCAGAAACTGGGAAAGAGGTATTTTTAAAATTCCAACCTAAACATTGTCGATTGGGGCAAAAAATCTAAAAATGGATTTGAAGTCTATAAGCATTAAGAATGTAGATTTTGGTAGTAATGTAACCATTATTGAGCCAGTGAATTTGTATGGTTGTTCGATTGGAGATGATTCTTTCGTAGGACCTTTTGTAGAGATTCAGAAAAATACAACAATTGGAAAAAATACGAAAATACAATCACACTCCTTTATCTGTGAGCTTGTCAGTATCGGAGATGAATGTTTTATTGGTCATGGAGTGATGTTTATAAATGACTTGTTTTCTGAAGGAAGACCAGCAAATGGAAATAAAGATTTTTGGAAGAATACAAAGATTGGAAATAATGTTTCCATAGGAAGTAATGCAACAATACTCCCTATTGAAATTTGTGACAATGTTGTCATTGGAGCGGGTGCTGTTGTGACAAAAAATATTGTTGAATCAGGCGTTTATGTAGGAAATCCTGCTAAAAAAATGAAGGTAATAAATGGTTAAGTTTTTAGATTTAAAGTCTCAATATTACGATATACAGCCAGAAATTGATAAGGCAATACAAAATGTTATTGAAAATTCTACTTTCATTGGTGGAGAGCATGTTGCTCAATTCGAGGATAGTTTTTCTAATTATGTAGGGACGGATTACTGTATCGGTGTAGGTAACGGTACAGATGCGCTTGAAATTGCCATTGAAGCGTTAGACATGCCAATTGGTTCTGAGATAATTGTTCCCGCCAACTCATTTATTGCAAGCTCCGAAGCGGTTACTCGATCTGGCCACAGGGTTGTGTTTGTAGATATTGATACAGAATCTTATGTAATTTCGATTGAAGATTTAAAAAAACGCATCACACTAAAAACAAAAGCGATTATTGCGGTTCATTTATATGGACACCCTTGTGATATGGATGAATTAGCCAAAATAGCTAAAGAGTATAACTTGTACATTATTGAGGATTGTGCGCAAGCACATGGAGCTGAATACAAAGGAAAGAGGGTTGGAGGAATAGGGGATATTGCGACATTTAGTTTTTATCCAGGTAAAAACCTAGGTGCTTACGGTGATGGAGGTGCAATTACGACTAATAATCTTGAATTATCAACTCAGTGTAGAAAAATTGCAAACCATGGCAGGACTGCCAAATACGATCATGACTTTGAAGGAAGAAATTCAAGATTAGACAGTCTTCAGGCTGCCATTCTAAATGTGAAGCTAAAGTATTTGGACGGCTGGATTGATAAAAGGATACAGGTTGCAGATAAGTACTTACTAGAATTAGACGGAGTGGAAGATATAACTCTTCCTGTTAAGCAAGACTGGGCTAAGCAAGCTTACCATTTATTTGTAATACGCACCAACAGAAGAGATGAACTTAAATCATACCTAACTGAAAAAGACATTCAGACTGGCGTTCATTATCCTATCTCTTTACCGAAACTGAAAGCCTATCAATATACAAAGCAAGCAAATGATCAGATGTTTGCAAATGCGTCAGATACTTCACTTCTTAGTTTACCGATTGGTGAGCGCTTGACAAGTGAAGATACTACACATGTAATCAATTCTATTAAATCTTTTTTTAAATAAGTGTAATTAGATTTTTATGAAAATAGCAGTAATAGGTGGTGGAATTAACGGCATTATGACTGCGTGGGAGTTGTGTGAGCGCCATCATGACGTAACCCTATTTGAGAAAAATACTTTAATGTCTCAGACATCATCTAGTTCATCTAAATTACTACATGGCGGCTTACGATATCTTGAAAATTTTGAGTTTAGGCTAGTAAAAGAGGCCCTTATAGAAAGACAATGGTGGATTAATCAAGTGCCAGATTTAGCATGGCCGCTTAAAATATTTATACCAGTTTATAAACAGTCAAGACGCCCGGCTTGGCTTTATAAGATAGGCTTATATTTGTATGATTTATTTGCAGGCAAGAAAAATATCGGCAAGCACCGAAATCATAATAAAGCCTCAATGCAAGAATTGTGTCCTGGATTAAAAATGAATGGCCTTGTAAAAGGTTTTTCTTATTACGATGGTCAGATGGACGATTATCAGTTAGGTATCTGGGCAATCGATCAGGCAAAACAGTATAAAAACTTCACAACAATAGAGAAAACAACTATAGATCGAGTTGATATTAATGGTGAAATTTCTTACAATGGAAATAAAGAACAGTTTGATAAAGTAATTAATGTTGCCGGTCCATGGGCATATCAATTGTTAAAAGACAGCAATATTGATTCAGATTATGAGTTGGACTTAGTGCGAGGTTCGCATATTGTGGTAAATAGAAAGCTCGACCATGGATATTTTTTAGAAGCTCCAGGTGAAAAGCGTATATTTTTCGTTCTTCCGCATCAGGGTCAAACACTAATTGGTACAACTGAAGTTAGGCAATCTATAATTGATGAAATAATACCTACAAGGCTAGAAATAACTTATTTAATAGATGCATATAATTATTATTTTAAAGATGAAATTATAGAAAAAGATGTAATAAAAGGCTTTTCAGGCGTTAGGCCATTGATAAAAAGTTCTAATAGTGCTAATAAAACTACAAGAGAATACGCTATAGAGGTTAACAAGGATTTAATAAGTGTTTTTGGTGGGAAGTGGACGACAGCAAGACAGTTGGCCAAAAAAGTTGTCAAGATGATAACATGATTCAGCGATTAAAACCGAAATCAGAGTTTAGTCGTAATGTGCTTACTCTTATGACAGGTACAATCATAGCTCAAGCTATACCTATTGCAATTAGTCCTATTTTAACCCGGATTTATACTCCCGAGGATTTTGGACTATTTGCTCTTTTTATAGCTATCACTGCTATCTTTGGAAGTATGGCAAATGCTCGTTATGAGCTTGCGATAATGCTTCCAAAAAAAGATGAAGATGCCATAAATATCTTTGCTTTAGGCTTTATTATCACGTCAGCTGTATCATTACTTCTTTTAGTGTTAGTGGTGATATTCAATGATTACTTTACAAAATTACTAAACAATAGTGAGATAAGTATATGGTTGTACTTTGCACCTATTGCAGTATTTTTTACAGGACTGTGGAATATACTCAACTATTTCAATAATAGAAAAAAACAATACAAAGACTTAGCAAAAGCAACTATTTTAAAGTCTATAGTAGCAGCTGTAGTTCAATTAAGTGTAGGATTTCTGAAGAGTGGAGCGACAGGATTAATAAGTGGACAGATACTCGCACAGCTATTTGCAAATACAAAACTACTCTCAAATATTTTAAAAGATAAGATTTTACTTTCAAAAATCACAAAGTTAAAAATAATAGCACTTGCAAAAAGATATAAAGATTTTCCAAAGTTCTCAATGCCATCAGTTATTTTAAATACTGCATCGTTACAAGTTCCAGTTTTATTATTAAGTGTTTTTTTTGGTTCTTCAGTAGTTGGATTCTACTCTTTGTCACATAGGTTTATTAGTATGCCTATGTCAATTATAGGTGGCTCTATTGGACAAGTGTTTTTTCAAAAATCCTCAGAACTTAAAAATGATAAAGAAGCTTTAAAAAGTTTAACGCTGAAAACTTATACAAAGTTATTTCAAATTGGATTAATTCCATTCTCAATTATTGCAGTTTTTTCAGATTATATTTTTGGATTTGCATTTGGTAAAAATTGGGTTATTGCAGGAGAATATGCGCAAGTATTATCGTTGTGGATATTATTTGTATTTATATCATCACCACTTTCTAATTTATGCTCAATATTAGAAAAACAAAAAGAAGCATTATATTTTAATATATTTATTTTAACCTCAAGAGTATTAGTGATTTTACTTGGTGCAATTGTATTAAAAGATGCATATCAGACGGTTGCACTTTTTGGTATTACTGGATTTATTTTTTGGGTAATTTGGTCTATGTATTTGCTAAAACTTACGGGGATTAATATTAGTAAAGTATTAATTTTTACATTTCTATCGATATTCATATCTATTGGAATATTTATAACATTAAGGAGTTATTGTTGCTAACAGTAAAATTAAATCATAATCATGGATATAAATGGTTTTGTCAAGATGAAATATATGTAAAAGGTTATCTTTTTGATAATGATAATAATCTTTTAGAGAATGAGAAATTAGTAAATTATTTTTTAGAAGTTGGTAGTGAAGAAGAATTTAAAGATAAACTAATTGAAGCCAATGGGATATTTTCAGTTCTTATAAAAAGAGAAAATATATTATTTATTGCAGTTGATAGAACTAGAACATTTCCAATTTTTTATACTGTAAAAGACGAGAAAATCTATATTTCAGATGATACTTACTATTTGCAAGATAAAGTTAAAAATCATTTAGATAATGATTCATCAGAAGAGTTCTTATCTACAGGTTATGTAACAGGAAAAGAAACTTTGATTAAAGATATTTTTCAAGTTCAAGCTGGAGAATATTTGATTTATAAAAACAAAACTATAGTAAACAATTTTTATTTTGATTATTTAACTACTAAAGTATCAACTTTAGAATATGATTTTTTGAAAAAAGACTTTATTCAAATACTTAATAATTCAATACATAGATTGATAAAACTTGCGAATGGAAGAAAAATAGTGCTTCCTCTAAGTGGTGGTTATGACTCAAGACTTATAGCTTCATTATTAAAAAAACATAATTATAAAAATGTACTATGTTTTACATATGGAAGTAAAGAAAGCTTTGAGGTAAGTATTTCTAAAAAAGTAGCATCTGAGTTAGGTTTTGAATGGCATTTTATAGAGTACAATGAAGAAACAGTCCCCAAAGATTACCCGATAAGTAAAACATTTCAAGAATATTATAAGTTTGCTTCAAATCATGTGTCTATCTTTTTAACTCAAGATTATTTTGCAGTTAAATATTTATTTGATAAAGAAATAATTCCATCTGATTCAGTGATTGTACCTGGACATAGTGGGGACTTTCTTGGTGGTTCTCATTTAGCAAAAACAGAGGTAGCTAACAAGCAAAATTTAGTAAACATAATTTTAAAAAAACATTATCTACTTCATGAATCTAATAACATAATGAAGAATAAGATTTTAGAATATTTTAAAGATAGTAATAAAAACGAGCAATTTTTTTATAGTTTGGATGAGAATTTTAATTTAAAAGAAAGACAATCAAAATTTATTGTTAATGCAAATAGAGTGTATGAGTATTTTGGATATCAACATTCTATTCCATTATGGGATAGTGAACTTATTGAATTTTTTAGAATTTTACCGCTTGAGTATAAACTAAATTCTTACTTTTTTGAAAAAGTTATAATTGAAGATATTTTTGAACCGTTAAATATTGGATATAAAAAAGAAGGTATAAAAAGTAATAAACTCAAATCAAAAGTAAAAAATTTTATAAAAAAAGTTATACCAAGTAGTTTAAAAAAACAGATACTTCATAAGATACATATTGATTTTAATAACTTTTATTTAATACATAATCCTTTGCAAGAAGAGTTAAATAGTACATATCTAATTACGGAGATTAATTCATTATTATCAAAATGGTATTTATTTAAGGTAAAAGATGAAAAAAATACTTAAAAAGACATATTTATTATTACAAAATATATTTTTTAATATATTTTTCATAAAAAATGAATTTAGATTTATGGGATTAAAGAATTACTTACTATATATTTTATTTCAAAGAATATTTAGAATAAATTCACAAGTACCATGGCCGGTTCATTGCTCTTCGGTAGTTTCAGGTCATAAGAATATAGAATATACCAATGAAATTACACCATTAGGATATTCACCAAATTCTTATATTCAAGCGATCAATGGGATTGTTGTTGGTTCAAATGTTATTCATGCATCAGGATTAACTATTATTACATCAAATCATGAAATGAATGACTTCACAAAGCATACAAAAAATAAACCAGTTATCATTGCTGATAATTGTTGGCTTGGTGCAAATGTTACAATTCTACCTGAAGTAGAATTAGGAAATCATGTAATAGTTGCAGCTGGAAGTATTGTAACAAAATCGTTTAAAGAAGGAAATATAGTAATAGGTGGTATACCTGCAAAAATTTTAAAAAAAATCGAATCTTATAATGGTAATCATTATTTTCTTAGAAATAAATATATTAAAAACAATGTAATTTTAGATAAAGATTGATAATGCATTCATTAGAAAAATTAAAAAGTGACTTAGAAAAATTGGGAATTATAAAAGGAGACACTCTTTTAGTTAGAGCTGATTTAGGGGCTATAGGTAAATTAGAAACAAAAAAGAGAGAAGATTATATAAACTTTATGCTAGAAGCCGTAGGGGAGGAAGGAACTATCATAGGGCTTAGTTTTACAAGTTATTTTTTTATTAAAAAGAATAAAAATATTATTTTTGATGGTAAAAATAAATCTTATACAGGGGCTTTTGCAAATACTATGCTCAAACATCCAAAAGTTATAAGAAGTACTCATCCTACAAACTCTTATGTTGCTATTGGGAAAAATGCACAATATATTTTAGAGAATCATGATGAAACTAGTGGAGCTTATGAACCAATTAGGAAAATATTGAGGCTTGGTGGTAAAATGATACTTATAGGATGTGTTGAATCTAGTCCAGGATTTACTAGCACACACTTAGCAGAGGTTGATTTAGGTTTACATAAAAGAATTATATTTCCATCCTTAAACGGGAGTTACTATAAAAAAGATAACGAAATAAAGCTTTTTAAAAGAAAAGATTTAGGTGGTTGCAGCTCGACTTTTTATAAGTTTTATGGATTTTATGTTAAAAATGAACTTCTTCAGCAAGGATATGTTGGAAATGCTTATAGCATTTTAATTGATGCACAAAAAGCATTTGATCTAGATTTAAAAATCTTAAATGCTAATCCAAAAATTACATTATGTAAAAATAAAAGTTGTATGATTTGTAGAGCTAGACGATGGGATAATTTAATAGATATGCCAATGTTTGTGGTTAGAGCTATCATCTCTAAAATATATAAAAAGTTTGCAAAATGATCAAGATCACAATACCAAACAACAATATAAATGAAAGAAAATATATCTTAGATGTAGTCTTTAATGAATTTTTAGGAATAGAATTTAGTTTTAAAATAGGTTCAAAAGAATATGAAATAGAGTTGCAAAATAAAAAAGTATTCATAATAAAAGATACGTTTTTCAATAAATATCCAAAAGATTTAGAATACCTGCATATAGATAACATCCCATCTAAAATTGAAGAGTTAGATATATTTGCAGCAAGTTTTTTTATGTTCACAAGATGGGAAGAGTATGTAAATAAAAATCGTGATGCTCATAATAGATTTCCAGCTTATGAGAGTTTGGCATATAAACAAGGCTTTTTAGATAGACCAATTATAAATGAGTATGTAGAAAAGTTAAAAAGAATGCTTTTAGGGTTTGATAACAGAATTGTATTTAAAAAGTATAGGTATCAGTTTGTACTTACTCATGATATAGATACTCCCTTTAAATTTTACTCAGTGGCGAGCTCCATAAGAGCCTTGGCAGGAGATTTGATAAAAAGAAGAGATATAAAATTATTTTCACAGAATTTAGTAAGTTTTGTGAAAAGTAAATTTAACTATAAAAAAGATCCATTCTACACGTTTGATTTTATTTTAAAAATGAATAAAAAGTATAATATCTCTTCATATTTTTTTTTTATGAGTGGCGGCACCACGAATAAAGATAACTTTTATAAGATAAGCGATAAGAGGATTAAGCAACTTGCACAAGATATAAAAAAAGACAAAAATTTTATAGGTATCCATCCTAGTTATAATTCTTATGATAATAGCCAACAGTTTCAAAAAGAAAAGAAAAAGTTGGAAGACACCTTAAGCCTGGTTATTAAATATGGAAGGCAACATTATTTGAACTTCGTTATCCCAGACACATGGCAAAATTGGGAAAATGAAAATATGGTCTTTGATAGTACCTTAGGATATGCAGATAGGCCAGGATTTAGATGCGGCATCTGTTATGAATTTAATGTGTTTAATATCTTGACACGAGAAAAGCTAAATTTAAAAGAAAAACCACTTATTGTGATGGAGTGTAGTCTGTTTGAAGATCGGTATCTAAATTTAAGTTATGATGATAGTTACAATAAAGTTATATCTTTGATGAATACAGTTAAAAAATATAATGGTGAATTTGTACTGCTTTGGCATAATGATAGGTTAGCCAATAACGAACAAAGAAATTTATATAAAAGAATATTGGAGTATTAGTAAAATCAAATATATATATTTAATAATTAACGAAAATATAAATAGTGGTCTTTTAAAATCACAAGTTGTAGAGCCAATCAAAAGTTTAAATAATAATATCACTATTTTAAATATACACAAATTAGGCAATAAAAATCAAGCTCATAAAAATAGTATAAATATTCCTATAGCTATTCCTTATAAATTATTTTTATTTAATTTTTTATTTTTTTTAACACCTATTTTTGCTACTATTTATGCTGTTGTTTTATCTCTATTTATTAAAAAAGATACTATTTTAATATCTAGAAGTTATTTCCCTTCCCTTGTATCTTTGCTACTTTACAAATTAAAAAAAGTCAACTATATATTTGATACACGAAGTTTATTTATTGATGAAAGTACATTAAACGGTACAATATTAAAAGATGGCTTAAACTATAAGATGTGGAAATATTTTGAAAAAAAGATATTACAAAATAGTTATAAAACCACAGCTGTTTCGTTAAAACAAAAAGAATATTATGAAATGATTTTTCCAGATGTAAATATTGAACTTATACCTTGCTATATCATGCCAATAGAAAAAATAGATAATGGTGAACAGTTGAATTTAAGAAAAAGAATTGGTTTTTATAAACAAGATATAGTGATATGTTATTACGGTTCTTTAGATAATGGATGGAATAATATAGATATGTATAGTGCTTTTTTCAAAGAATGTATAGAATTAAATTACAAAGTATTAGTAATATCGCAAAACTACAATAATATAATTAATGACAATCGTCTAAAAAATGAAAATATTATTTTACTAAATACAAATAACTTGGACAATGTAGAATTATTACAATATTTACAAGTAGCAGACTATGGTGTAGTATTAATGAAGAAATCTGCAGATTGGGAAACAAGACTTAGTGTTAAATTTGTAGAATACTTAAATGCTGGGTTGCAAGTTATAGTTGGTGAGTATGTTGGTGAAGCTGTTAGATATGCAAAAAAAGAATTTCAAGAACGAAGTATTGTTTATTCTGATGTAAAAGATATTAGCAAGCTTAATATTAAAGGCTTTTATACTAATGAAAGAACTGATATTTTATTTGGTCATAAGAATTTAAGAAAGGTTGTTAATTGATTTTAGAGAACATATGGCAAGTAGGATTAATATTTATTATTACAATACTTTTTTTTTATATTGCTACAGGAAAGTATCTTAGACCTAAAAATATATTTGATACATATACTTTCTTCTATTTATTTATTGGTTCATTTTTTGCATTGCATGTATTAGTCTTTAAACTAGCTGACGTATCATCGGAATTTATTTTACTATTTACATTAAGTACTATTTTATTCAGTATCTCTTTTTTGATAACATCATTTTTTCTAAATAAAAAAATGGGAGTATTTCTAAATATAATTTGTAATAATCAGAATAAATATTCTGGTTATTACAAATTATATAAATTCAATAATTTTTTAGTTATTTTTATAATATCTATGATAATTGCCACAATAATTTCTATAGAAAATATTTATAAATTCAACGCACTAACAGATCTTCACGGTGAAAATGCTGAATATGTTTTAAATAACTATAGTGCCAGGCTAATTGTTTATTTAGGCTCTTTTTTACCATTTGCAAGTTTATATTTCTTCTCATATCTATTAATTATAAATGAGAAGAAAAAATTTAAAAGTATACTATCATATGTGTATATATCTTTAGCTATAATGATCTCATTAATATCAAATTCTAGAGCAAGTGTAGTAAATTTATTCTTACCGTTAGGTTTAATTTCATTTCATTTATATTATTACAATTATAATCTATTTAAAAAAGTATCGAAAATACAGATATTATTAGCTATCTTTGCAATATCTTATGCTGTTTATTTAGGTTATTTATCAAATAATGATCTTATGGCAGGTGCCAGTGCTATATTTGTAAGACTATTTATGACTTCGGATGTTGTACTATGGTACCATTTGGGTAATTTAAATGTAGATATGTTTAAAGACTATAACCTTACATATTTTTTACATCCTATTCTCTCTCCATTAGGTTTATCACATATTGATGCTGGGTTAGGTCCAGTGATTGCGGAGTTAGGAGGAAATAAAGCAGTTGGAAAGGGCCCTCTTCCTTCATATTTTTATGAAGCTTATTTAACTTCAAATTCATGGCCTTTTGTCCTTGTCTATTCAGTATTTGTTGGTTTCTTACTACCTTACTTTAGATACTATTCAATTAAATTATTTTTAAAATCAGATATTGCTTATAAATATTTTTTTATAGCTGCTATATTATATTTTATTAATGGAAGGTTTCTTATAGACTTTTTAAGCTTTGAGACCAAAGTTATTGTATCACTTGCTACAATATTATTATTCATTTATTCAATAAAAATAGTTTTAAATAAAAAAAATGTAAGTAATGATTAGTGTATGTATAGCCACTTATAATGGTGAACAATATATAGAAGAACAGTTAAAGTCTATTCTCAATCAGATTGGCTTAGAAGATGAAGTAGTTATAACAGATGATAATTCTACAGACTCTACTATTGAGATTATTAAATCTTTTAATGATATAAGGATAAAATTATCTGTAAATGATATACGATTAGGAGCAACTGCAAATTTCAATGCTTCACTATCAAAAGCATCTGGTGATATAATATTTTTATCTGATCAAGATGATATTTGGCTAAAAGAGAAAGTTTCTATATGTATAGAAAATCTTAAATATAATGATTTAGTAGTTAGTAATTGTAAAGTAGTTGATGAAAATTTAGATGTGATTCATGAATCTTACTTTAAAGTAGTGCATTCAAAGAAAGGCATTATTAAAAATTTATATAAGAGTACTTATCTTGGTTGTTGTTTAACTTTCAATAGAAAAGTTTTAGACACAATACTTCCTGTTCCAAATGAATTAATGATGTATCACGATTGGTGGATAGGCTTTATTGCAGAACAGAAATTTGATGTTTATTTTGAATCTAAGCCACTCATTTTATACAGAAGACATAGTACCACTACATCTTCTACCGTTGGTAAGTCAAAAAATAATTTAATTTTTAAGATTAAAGCTAGAATTCAATTATTGGTTCTTGGTATCAAAAGATTGAAGGAGTTAATAAATGATAGTTAAGATAGTTAAGATAGTTTGGATATTAAGAGGTTTATTATATAAACCTTTTTTTGGAAAGTTTGGGCTACCTTCATATATTGGTAAACCATTATTTATTGAAAATTTTAAAAGAATTTTTATAGGTAAAAGAGTACGGATATTTCCTGGCTCTAGGATGGAGGTTATTGGAAAAGATGCTTCTATTATATTTGATGAAAATATTGCAGTAGGTCAAAATTTCCATATTACATCGGCAGCAGAATTATTTATAGGTAAAAATACAACTATTTTAGGTTCTGTAATGATTACAAATATAGACCATGATTATCAAGAAATTTCTAAGCCAATTTGGGAACAAAAATTAATAATTAAAGAAACTCGAATAGGTGAAAACTGTTTTATCGGGTATGGAGCGATAATTCAAGCAGGAACGGTTTTAGGTAAACAATGTATTGTTGGAGCTAATGCCGTAGTTAGGGGTAATTTCCCTGATTATTCAGTGATAGTTGGAGTACCTGCAAAAATAGTAAAACGGTATGATGTAAAAAGTCAAGAATGGAAAAAAACAAATAACAAAGGAGGGTTTCCAAATTAAATATAAAAATATACTTATTACTGGCGGTGCTGGTTTTATAGGATCAAATTTAGCGTTGAAATTGATAGAAAAGGGTTGTAGTGTAACTGTACTAGACAACTTGTCGCCTCAGATTCATGGCGAAAATTCACCATTATATAACTCCATAAAAAATAAAGTACGATTTATAAAGGGTACAGTGCTAAATTATGATGATTGGAAGAATGCTCTTAAAGGTATCGAAGTTGTGGTTCATTTAGCAGCTGAAACAGGCACAGGTCAATCTATGTATGAGATAGAAAAATATACTGATGTAAACATAAAAGGCACATCTATATTTTTAGATATTTTGGCAAATGAAAAGCATAGTGTTAAAAAGATGATAATTGCTTCTTCTAGAGCAATTTATGGTGAGGGTAAATACCATTGTGAAAAAGATGGGATTGTGTATTCTATTGATCGTAAAGATAAAGATATGGCTACAGGTGACTTTCATGTAAAGTGCCCTATATGTAATGAAAATGTTACATTATTAGCTACGGATGAAACTAGTAAAATACATCCAAGTTCTATCTATGGTATTACTAAGCAAGTTCAAGAACAAATGTTTTTAGTCATGGGAAAATCTCTCAATATTCCAGCAGTTGCTTTTAGATATCAAAATGTTTATGGAGTAGGTCAATCACTATCAAATCCATATACTGGGATATTATCTATATTTTCTACCAGAATAAAAAATGGAAATGATATAGCTATATTTGAAGATGGAAAAGAAAGCCGCGACTTTGTTTATATCGACGATACAATAGATGCTACAATTTTAGGCATAGAAAAAGATGAAGCAAACTATGAAGTATTTAATGTGGGATTAGGAAAAGCAGTAGATGTTTTAACTGTTGCAAATACATTAGTCAAAGAATACAGTAGTGGTTCAAAAATAGAGATTTCTGGAAATTATCGCCTAGGAGATATAAGAGATAATTATGCAGATTTAACAAAAATTAGAGAAAAACTTGGGTTTGAGCCAAAAGTTAGTTTTGAAGAAGGTATCAGTAGGTTTGTTAAATGGGTAAATTTACAAGAAGTTTCAGAAGATAAATTTGATGATAGTATAAATGAAATGAAAGAAAAAGGTCTTTATAAGTAATGAAAGAGCTTAAAGGTAAAAATATTCTTTTGCTCGCCCCCAATTTTTTTGGATATGAATTTGAGATAAAAAAAGAGCTTGAAAATTTGGGTGCAAAAGTTTTTTACTTTGACGAGAGGCCTAAAAATGATTTTTTGACCAAAGCATGCATTAGAGTAAATTTAAAAAGCTTTATTCAAAAGAATATAAATAATTATTATCAAAATATTGTGAATGAAACCAAAACTAAAAATTTTGATTATTTATTTTTAATTAGTCCAGAGACTATAGATGTAGAAAAGATAAAAAAAATTAAAAGCCTCCATTTAAATATTAAAGTTTTTATTTATATATGGGATTCTATTAAAAATAAAATAAAAACTTTAGATTTACTGCCTTTTTCTGATAGATTTTTTACTTTTGACTTGAATGATAAAGTTAAAAATAAGCGTATAAAGTTTTTACCTCTTTTTTATATAAGGGATTATGCATACATAGAGAATAAAGACAAACCTTTGTATGATATTTCATTTATAGGAACTATGCATAGTGATAGGTATTCTATAGTGAAATCTATCGATAATTCAAAATTTAGCGTATTTGCTTACTTTTATTCACCAAGTAAAGTTCTGTTTTTACTACAAAAAATTCTATATAAGGAATTTAAAAAAGTATCAAATGATGATATTAGTTTTAAATCATTGAATAAAAAAGAGATTATTAGTTTAATAGAAAATTCTAAGTGTATTATTGATATAGAGCACCCTTTGCAGCAGGGGTTAACGATGAGAACTATTGAAATGTTAGGGGCAAGGAAGAAGCTAATAACTACCAATAAGAATATTAAAGAGTATGATTTTTATAACACTAAAAACATTTGTATTGTAGATAGAGATAAGCCCATAATTAGTAAAGATTTTCTAAAATTGGAATATAGTGAAATAGAGCAGGATATTTATGAAAAGTATTCGTTACAAAATTGGATTAAAAATATATTTAAAGAGTGTGGAGTAGAATGAAAGGAATAATCTTAGCAGGCGGCTCAGGCACACGCCTTTATCCTTTGACTAAAGGCGTGTCAAAGCAACTCATGCCAATTTATGACAAGCCAATGATTTATTACCCATTGTCAGTTTTAATGCTCGCCGGCATTCAAGAGGTACTTATTATCTCTACCCCTGAAGATTTACCAAGGTTTGAACAACTCCTTAGTGATGGGTCTGACATTGGCATGAAGTTTGAATACATAGTACAACCTTCTCCTGATGGATTAGCACAAGCATTTATTTTGGGTAAAGATTTTATTGGTAATGAGGATGCTTGTTTGATTCTAGGTGATAATATTTATTACGGTCATGGTATGACCGATATGTTGGCTAATGCTGTTAGCAATGCCAAAGATAAAAACATGGCAACTGTATTTGGCTACCATGTTAATGATCCTGAGCGCTATGGCGTGGTTGATTTTGATACTACTGGCAAGGCGCTTAGCATTGAAGAAAAACCAAAAACTCCTAGAAGTAATTACGCAGTAACTGGTCTTTACTTTTATCCTAATGATGTCGTTAAGAAAGCTGTTGAAGTTGTACCCTCTGATAGAGGTGAGTTAGAGATTACTACGGTTAATCAAATGTATTTGAGTGAAGAACGCCTAACTGTTGAACTTATGGGTAGAGGATATGCTTGGCTTGATACAGGTACACACGAGAGCCTATTAGAAGCTTCAACATTCATAGAGACCATTGAGCGAAGACAAGGCTTAAAAGTGGCCTGTATTGAAGAGATTGCTTTTGAACAAGGTTATATCAGTAAAGAGCAACTTATAGAGCTAGCCCAGCCCTTAGCTAAGAATCAATACGGGCAATACTTACTCAGACGTGCAGAGGAAGTCAATTGAAGTTTACCCCTCAGTCAATTGAAGATATAATACTTATTAAACCCACGATACATGGTGATGATAGAGGTTACTTTGTAGAGACCTTTAGACAGGATCTATTTGAAGAGGCTATTGGATACAAGGTTAACTTTGTACAAGATAATGAATCTAAGTCCACTAAAGGCGTACTTAGAGGTCTTCATTATCAACTACCACCTTATACTCAAGCTAAGTTAGTAAGAGTGATTAAAGGTAGTGTATTAGATGTGGCGGTTGATATTAGAAGGTCTAGCCCAACCTTTGGCCAGCATGTCGCTGTAGAGCTAACAGCAGAAAACAAGCATCAGTTATTTGTGCCACACGGCTTTGCACATGGCTTCATTGTATTGAGTGATAGTGCCACCTTTGCTTACAAAGTAGATAACTACTACGCACCTGAGCATGATCGAGGTATTGCTTTTAATGATGCCCAACTTAAAATTGATTGGCAATTATCAGCAGAAGAGTTACAACTCTCAGATAAAGATAAAATCCACCCATCTTTAGCAAATGCTAAAGATTTGTTTAGGTAGTCAATAGTTATGAGAATATTAGTTACAGGGAAAAATGGCCAATTAGGTAAATCTATTCATAAGATAGTTAATACTAAAATAGACAATAATCAAAGCTCTAATGAGTTTATCTTTGTTGGTAGAGAGGAGTTGGACTTAAGTAGTGAAAGTGATATTAGTCATTATTTTAAAAGTAATAATAAGTTTGATATCATTATCAATTGCGCTGCTTATACGGCAGTCGATAAAGCAGAAGAAGAACAAGAGCTTGCTAATCAAGTTAACCATTTAGCAGTTAAACAATTAACCAAGATCGCCAAAGATCAGAAAGCCAAGCTAATTCACATCTCCACCGACTATGTTTTTGATGGATGGAGTGACAAACCATATGTGGAAACTGATAAAACCAATCCTATAAATATTTATGGAGAAACTAAATTAGCTGGAGAAAAAGCATTACAAGCAATTATGCCAACCAATGCTATTATTATCAGAACCAGCTGGGTGTATTCAGAATACG
>Ga0255773_10001954_pt1 | contig 19785 bp, 28 predicted proteins | sample 011ome_17_FD_179971 | JGI IMG/M metagenome (GOLD analysis project Ga0255773, IMG submission 179971) | Coastal salt marsh microbial communities from the Groves Creek Marsh, Skidaway Island, Georgia - 011502XT metaG (version 2) | ecosystem: Environmental > Aquatic > Marine > Intertidal zone >...
GATACTCAAAGACTTCTCCTTTATCAGCTAACTTTATTGCTGTATCGTAATTGTTTATAATCATTTTGTTTTCCTTTTTTTAGTTGTTTGTTTTTGTAATGAGTGTAAATAATTCCTTTAGCACTCAGTATATTTAAAAGCATTTGTTCTTTTAATGCTCTCAATTCTTGCTCACTCACTTATAACCCACTCGCAATTATCTGTATATTCACAGTTGGGATATACTTCTTTTATTTGTTGGTGTTCATGATCAAAGCAAACATAATTGTTTATATGATCACAAACATTACAATCTTTGTTAGGCTTAACACTTTCTAAAGTCATAAACCTATCTGCTACTACTACTTTTTTTGTCATGTTTATTTCTCCTCTATTTTTTTTGTGCATAACTTAACTACTCCATACCATTTATCTAGCAATAATTTTTTAACTGCTGGATCATTGCATAGGTCATGATCTCTTTTGATTGAACTTAATTGATCCATGAAGTATTTAATATCTTTTTCTTTTTGCTCTTTCTTTTGTATCTTAATTGCTTCATGTCTTTTTGCTTTGTTCTTAGTTCTTACTAGATCTAATGCGTCAAAATCTATAGCCATTATTCCTCACTTTCTGTTAAATGTTTTTCTCTAATATCTTCAACAAAAGATTGTAGAGTTTTTAATTCGTGATCTGTTAATTCATTACCTTGTATCAACTCATCTAATCCCCAATGTAATGATTCTAATTTTTGGTATTCTGTCATTTATTTCTCGCTTTCTTCTGCTTCAACAAACTTATCCCAACCTGTTTCCTCATCATCTGGTTCGTTTAATTGTCTAACTTTTTGTATTGCTTCATCTTCACTATTAGCTTCTACATCATACCAAACATCTGCTTTGGTGTATGTTTCCCTTACTGTGTACTTTGGCATTTATTCCTCACTTTCTATATTGTTATTATTGATACTATCATTAAAAATAAAACTACTACGCAACAGTAGAAATTAACATCTGTCATTTTGTCTCACTTTCTATAGTTCCCTCATCTAGTATTTCATGCTCATCTAAAGCATCAACTTCAACATAATCACAATAACCCTCATTATGTTTTTTTGTTGCCTCATCTAAACTACTAGCTTCTATTGTACATTCTTCTCTCACTTGTTTATTTACATCACGCCAAAATATATATTGTTTCATTTATTTTCCCTCGTTTTCTTTTGTTAATAATACATCATTTATTTCTTGTGCTAGATCCCATTTGCCTAACAAATAATGATCGTGTGTATCTTCACACAATGCAACACTATTTATTTCTGTATTACATAGATGATCTTCAACAATATCTTTTATTTTTTCTATTAGTTTTTTATTCATTTTATTTCCTCTCTTTTTGTTTTTGTTGTTGCTTATATTCTCTCAAACTTTTTGCATTGCTGAAGCGTAGCAAATCAATTTGATAAAAGTAAGGGTTCATATCGTCACACTTCCAACCCTTTTTTTTGCTTAACTTATTAACAAACTTAATAAAGTCATCTTTCCAATCCATTTTTTTTTATCCTTTCTATTAATAATTATTATTACACCAATCAACTAGCTTGTCTTTTATTGTGTAAAAATCTAGTTTTTGACTTATTAATTTTTTAGCTTGTTTAACAAAGTTGCTATCATCCATTAATAAATTAGGTGAGATTGATACTTCACCCGATACAAGTAGTATTAATTTTTCGCCTTTGCTCATTTGTTTTTATCCTTTCTATTGGTTAATTAATAAGATTGTATTATTAATCTTTTGCTGTTTGGTATTTCAATTACTGTTGTACGATCTCTTAATTCGTTAAGCGTATCAAAATCATTACTGTAATTGTCTCTTGCTTCATCTAAATCTTTAAACTCATGATATTCACATCTAAAAGCGATTGGATCAAATTCTAATTCATGATCGCAATCTTGTTCGTACTGTTCAAAGTATTCAAATAATGCTTTAGTACCCTCATAGCTAAAACCATGTTTGATCATTTCATTTGTAAAAGTGTGTTCTGTTATTGTGTCTTTCATTGTTTTCCCTTTTGTTAGTTGTTTTATATTGTTATATTTTAACTTGATTTATTTTTATATTTGCCAAATTGTCGCATTAAAAAGATACAATATATCTTAATATTTGAGCCATAAAGTAAGCAAAAATTAAATATATTGTTATTAATGTTAAATTTTGCATTAAGCCGTCTATTTTTTTAAATAATCTAGTAAACATTATTTACCCCTCTCAAATGTTATTTTTGGCTCTAAGTCTTTTTTTAGTTTTGGATATTCACAACTAAAATCAACATCATTATCAATAAGATCTTTTATATCTTTATCGTAATAATTAGGAATATGATTTCCAACTTCTAACAAGTCATTAACAGGATAATCAAATACCTCAACCATGTTATGAAATTTGATATTAACAAATAAAAATTTGTTTTTTTTGTAAATATCTTTTTTAGTTATATTAAGATCATGTATATCGCTTAACGCTTTAGTTATTACATCATAGCTTTTTATTTTCATTTTTATTTCCTTTTTTTGTTTTTTTTAAATTGGTATCAAATGAGTTAATTTATTATATGAGCATAATGTCGCAGTTAGTTTAGAATAGTTCTAATGTTTAGATAAGATTGAAAATAATTAAGAAGATTAAAAGAATAGATAAGGTTGAAGATAGTTAAGATAGTTAAATGATAGTTAAAAGATACTATTCTTATATTGACACGCCAGTTTCTATACTCACATCATGAGCATCGGATAGGTAAGTAGTATTGACCTATCTATTGAGAATTATTATCAATATCAGTAACCGACAATTATCATTAGTAATATTCTCTAGCTTTTTGGATATATTTATAGAATGCTATACCCCCCTACCCCCTAGAATGTGGTGTCGTTTTATTATATATATATACATGGATAATTTCCACACCCATACACAGTCATACCCACAAACAACCCTGCACCCTTTTATCAACACTTTTCCAAATTTTATTTTTTTTATTGTTTCAAAACTTAAATATACTAGATGTAGTATATGGATTATCTTAATACCGAAGATTTAGATTGTATTGCTTATATTGATAAGAAAACTAATAATGTAGTTATTAGATTTGTTGGTCTCCCTAATGCGATAGCAGCAGAGCTGTTTACTGATTATGTGATGATGACATTAGGTGTAGATTATAATCCATTGGATAACAGAGAAAGATCTAAGATGGTACACTAATGAATATCAAGATCCCTTATACTCCGAGAAAACATCAATCTTATTTACATCAACAGATCAATAGATACAGATGGAGTGTTCTCGTGTGCCACAGAAGGTTTGGCAAAACAGTATGTATGATCAATCATTTGATTAGATCAGCATTGATGAGCAAGTTGAAGAATCCTAGATTTGCTTACATAGCTCCTACATTCAAACAAGCAAAGTCTATTGCCTGGGATTACATGAAACAGTTCACAGCAAAGATACCAAACACAAAGTTTAACGAAACAGAACTAAGAGTTGATCTACCTAATGGAAGTAGAATAACATTACTTGGTGCAGAAAACTCAGATGGGTTAAGAGGTATATACCTAGATGGATGTGTCATAGATGAATACGCTAACATTGATGGCAAACTATTTTCAGAAATAATTAGACCAGCTCTATCAGATCGTAAAGGCTACTGTGTCTTTATTGGTACACCTGCTGGAATGAACAACAACTTCTATGATCTATACCAACACGCAAATGGTGCAGAAGATTGGTTTAACTACAAAGCTAAAGCAAGTGATACTAAGATTGTAGATCCAGAAGAATTAGAGAAAGCAAAAGAAGTTATGGGTGAGAAGAAATACCTACAAGAATTTGAGTGTGACTGGATTGCAAACATAGAAGGTGCAATATACGGAGAGGAGATTAACAAGATTGAAGATAAGAACCAGATAGCTAGAGTTCCCTACGATCCCACTTTGCCTGTCTCTACTGCCTGGGATCTCGGTGTCGCAGACCACAGTAGTATTATATTCTTTCAGCAAAAAGGAACATCAGTACAGATAATAGATTACCATGAAGAACGTGGTCATGGCTTACCTCACTACATCCAGATGCTAGAAGAAAAACCCTACATCTACAAAGATCACTTTGCTCCACACGATATTGATGTGCAGGAGTTTGGCAATGGAAAGACCAGAAGAGAGATAGCATATCAGTTAGGAATTAGATTTAAGGTAGTACCGAAGCTACCAGTTGAAGAAGGCATCCACGCAGTAACCATGCTGCTCCCTAGATGCTGGATTGATACAGACCATTGCAAAAACTTGATAGATGCGTTAAGACATTACCATAGGAAGTACATCGACAAAAATAGAATGTTCAGATCGAAACCTGTACACGATTGGAGTTCACACGCTTGTGATGCAATGCGTTACCTAGCAGTTGGTCTCCAAGAAATTAATACTAGACAATCAGCTCCACAAAGTGTAGCAGATAATGATTATAGGATTATTTAATTATGGGATCAATATTTAAACCAAAAATGCCAGCGTTGCCACCTGTGCAACCTTTGCCTGAACCTCCTGAAGCAGAATTGTCAGCAGAGGAAAAAGCAAGAATTAAAGCTGAGCAAGATGCAATAATGAGAAGAAGAAAAGGTAGAAAGTCTACTATCCTTACTGGACCATTAGGCATACAAGAATCTGAAGAAGCTAAACTTAAAACTTTATTAGGAGAATAATATGTTAGAGAAAATTAAAAAAGCTATTAAGAAAATGAAACCTGCAAAGAAAAAAGCAGAACCTAAATTTAACAACATGAATGATTTACAAAAAGGTATAGCAGTAAACAGAGAAACAAAATCTGAAACTGTATCTGAAACTAAATCATCTTTAACATTTGGTAAGTAATGGGATCTCCTAAAGCATCTGGTGGTAATACTGGTCCAGCAAATAGATATAAAACACCATCACCACCAAAAAAAAATATTGTAAGAACTGCTATAAAAAAAACTGTAGATGTTGGTAAAAATCTTATTACTGCTAGAAGAAAAACTGCTTACAATGTTGCAAAAGTTATTCCAGGTTCAGAAAAATCATTAAGAAAAAATAGAACTGATTACAGAAATTATTTAGCTTCACAAGGTTCTACTACTCCAGATTTTTTAAAAGATGATAAAAATTTAACCAGCTTTGAAACTTATGATAAGTTAATAAGTTATAAACCAGGAAAAACAAAATCAAGTTCTGATACTGTTACATCTCCATTAAGCTATGCAGATTATTTAGCTGAAGAAAAAGGAAACTATAATTTAAAAATGGCAGGTAATGTTGGTGGAATAAACAATCCAGAAAGAGGTCGTGATAATAATAATCAACAAATAAAACCAGTAATATTAGATACTGCTCCAACTACAGCAGAAGTTTCACAAAGTGAAGCAGCAACTGCAGCAGCTGCAGAAGATAGTTTGATATTAAGAAAACGAAGAGCAAAAGCAAAAGGAAGATCACCAACAATCATGACAGGTGTTACTGGTGCAACTGGTAGCTTGACTTTAGGTAAACCAAGTTTATTAGGATCATAATGGCACAAACAGATAAAGCAAAAAATTTATTAAAACGATACGATCGTTTAAAAGCACAAAGACAAAATTGGGAAAGTCATTGGCAAGAAGTTGCAGACTATATGCAACCAAGAAAAGCTGATGTAACTAAAACAAGATCTAAAGGTGACAAAAGAACTGAACTTATTTTTGATGGCTCACCATTACAATCAGTAGAATTATTAGCAGCATCATTACATGGTATGCTAACTAACCCATCTACTCCTTGGTTCTCTCTAAGGTTTAAACAAAATGATATGGAGAATGAGGATGAAGCAAAAGAATGGTTAGAAGATGCAACAGAAGTTATGTATGCAGCATTTAACAAATCAAACTTCCAACAAGAAATATTTGAACTGTATCATGATCTAATTACTTTTGGAACTGCTGCAATGTTTATCGAAGAAGATGATGAAGATATTTTAAAATTTTCTACAAGACACATTAACGAAATCTTTATTGCTGAGAATGACAAAGGAAGAATCGATACAGTATTTAGAAAGTTTAATTTATCTGCAAGAGCAGTAATACAAAAGTTTGGTGATGTATCAATGAACATCATGACTAAAGCAAACAAAGATCCATACGAAGAAGTATCAATACTTCATGCAGTATATCCTAGATCTGACTTTGATCCTAAGAAACAAGATAAACAAAATATGCCTTTTGAATCTGTATACCTAGATGCAGAATCTGGTGATGAATTATCTGTATCTGGATTTAGAGAGTTCCCTTTTGTAGTACCAAGATACTTAAAAGCATCACACGAAATCTATGGTAGATCTCCAGCAATGACAGCTTTGCCAGACGTGAAGATGCTAAATGAAATGTCAAAGACTACAATCAAGTCTGCACAGAAACAAGTTGATCCACCTTTATTAGTTCCAGATGATGGCTTTATGCTACCAGTAAGAACTGTACCTGGTGGTTTAAATTTTTACAGAGCAGGAACTAGAGATAGAATTGAACCATTAAACATTGGAGCAAATACTCCATTAGGTTTAAACATGGAAGAGCAAAGAAGAAACTCAATTCGAAATGCGTTCTATGTAAATCAATTAATGATGCAGAGTGGTCCACAAATGACAGCAACAGAAGTTATCCAAAGGAACGAAGAGAAGATGAGATTACTTGGTCCAGTTCTTGGTAGACTTCAATCTGAATTATTAAAACCATTAATCGATAGATGTTTTGCTTTGATACTTAGAAAAAATTTATTTAGACCAGCACCAGAATTTTTAGCAGGTCAAGATATAGAAATAGAATATGTATCACCATTAGCTAAAGCACAAAAGTCTACAGAGTTATCTTCTATTATGAGAGCAATAGAAATATTAGGTAGCTTATCTAATGTTGCTCCAGTATTCGATCATATCAATATGGATAAACTCGTTAGACACTTGGCAGACATTGTAGGTGTTCCACAAAAAATATTAAAACCACAATCTGAATTAAATGCTGAAAGACAACAAGCAGCTCAACAACAAGAACAAATGCAACAGATGCAACAAGTACAACAACTAGCAGAAGCAGGGGGAAAAGTAGCACCATTAGCAAAAGCATTACCAGAAGAAGCACAAGCTTTAGTAAACGCTGATGTTGAATAATTTATGGAATCAAATAAACAGCTAGAGAATCTAGTAAAAAAACTTAGAGAAAATTATCAATATATTTTTAATACAGACGAAGGCAAAGAGGTTTTGTCTGACTTAGAAAAAAGATGTCATTATCATTCTACCACTAATGTAAAAGGTGATAGCCATGAGAGTGCATATATGGAAGGTCAACGCAGCGTACTTCTATTTATAAAATCAATGCTGCAAAAGGAGAATAAGAATGTCAAGTGAACAGATAACACAAACTGATGTGCCTGTAGAAGAAACGACACAAACTACTACAGACACTCCTCAAGTAACAGAACAACCAGTTACTTCAACAACAGCAGAACAACCAACTGTTGCTAAATCTTGGAAAGAAACAATCTCAGAAGAGTTTAGAAATGATCCAAACATTTCTAAGTTTACTGAAATAGATGCGTTAGCTAAATCTTATATCAATGCTACAAGAATGATTGGTCAAGATAAAGTTGCAATACCAAATGAAAACTCAACTGATGATCAATGGAATGAAGTTTATGGAAAGCTTGGTAGACCAGAATCACCAGACAAATATAAACTAGAAGCTAACTCAGATGTTGTACCATTAGATGAAGGTGCAATAAAACAATTTGCAGAGAATGCTCATCAACTTGGTTTAAATAATAAACAAGCACAAGGTATCTTAGAGTTTTATAAAAATTCTATGGAAGGTTCTGCACAACAAGCAAGAATAGATACTGAGACTGCTCAAGCAAATGCTGAAGCTGAACTTCGTAAAGAGTGGGGTAGTAACTATGAAAATAATATTAAGAAAGCAGGATCAGTTGCTAAAGCAAATATGAATGCTGAGATATTAGATTTACAACTTCAAGATGGAACAAGATTAGGAGATCATCCAGAAGTTATCAAAGGTTTTGCAAACATTGCTAATCTTTTATCTGAAGATAAATTAGTTGGTACTGAAAGCGAAAACGTAGATAAAGGTACAGACTACGAAGCTGAGATTAGTAAAATTGTTAATGATCGAGATGGTCCATATTGGAATAAAGCTCATCCAGATCATGATAAAGTAGTACAGCAAGTATTTACTTTAAGAACTATGAACAATGGATAACAAAGAATTAAAATTAGAAGTTCTTCGTATTGTAGTAGAAAGTGGATCAGAAAATCAAAAATCTAATCCCTTGCCAATCTGCGAAGAATATTATAAATGGATTTCTAAGGCGGATGAAAATTCGCCTAAGAAAAGTAAGACAATTCGAAAGAACCTTACTGACAACAAGGAATAGACTTGTAGTCTAAAAGACTTTAAATCCAAGAGAAGCCAGAATTTCTGATAACGTCTCTGTTTTGTTTTAACATTAACTTAACAATGAAGGAGACATAATATGTCAACTGAAATAACAAAAGCATTTGTAGAACAATACAGTTCAAACATACAAATGTTATCACAACAAAAAGGTTCTCTTCTTAGAGATAAAGTAAGATTAGAATCTGTAACTGGTAAGAACGCATTCTTCGATCAAATCGGAAGCGTTACTGCTACAGTAAGATCAACTAGACACTCAGACACTCCACAAGCTGATACTCCTCACTCAAGAAGAAGAGTTTCACTTGTTGACTATGAGTTTGCAGACTTAGTTGATGATCTAGATAAAGTAAGAATGTTAGTAGATCCTACTTCTAGCTACGCACAAGCTGCTGCTTATGCAATGGGTAGAGCTATGGATGACGCTATCATTACTGCTGCTACTGGTTCTGCTGATACTGGTGTAGCTGGTGGTACTGCTGTTGCATTACCTGCTGGTCAAATCATAACTGAAGGCGGTACAACTGGTATGACTATCGCTAAACTAAGAGAAGCAAAAGAAATCATCGATCTTGCTGACGTTGATCCTTCACTTCCAAGACACATCATCGTATCTCCTAAACAGATCTCTGATCTATTAGGAACTACTGAAGTATCTTCAAGTGACTTCAATACAGTTAAAGCTTTAGCACAAGGCGACATTAATACTTTCTTAGGATTTAATTTCGTTGTGTCTAACAGATTAGCTGTTGCGTCTCAAATCAGAGATTGTATTGCTTTTGTTGGTGATGGAATCGCTTTAGCTGTTGGAAAAGATTCAACTGCTAGAATCGATGAAAGATCTGATAAAGGTTACGCTACTCAAGTCTACTATTCTGCTGCATTCGGTGCGACTAGAATGGAAGAAGAAAAAGTAGTTAAGATTCAAGCATACGAAGCTTAATCAATAAAATTTTAGGGGGTGGAAGCGAGAGTGGAAACCCCCTGGAATGCTTATGAAACAAGTAAAAGATTTAAAAACGATACTACATTTTAAGAAAGGAAAATATGTATATAGATATGTATTGGTAGACAGATTTAAGAATGATGGTAAATTCCATTATGGTTTTGATGCAAAGAATGAAAGAACAGAGCATGAGATTTTTGCATTAGAAAAAGATAGACAGATAAGACGAAAGTATATAATAAGGAAATAATATGGCATCAGTAGTAGACATTTGTAATGGAGCATTAAACCAACTTGGTGCATCAACAATACTTACACTTACAGAAGATTCAAAGAACGCAAGACTTTGCAATGCAAGATACACACAAGTTAGAGATAGTTTATTTAGATCTCATCCTTGGAATTGTTTAATTAAAAGAGTTGAACTAGCTAGAGATACTGAAACACCTTCATGGGGTTTTAGTTATCAGTTTACTTTACCTGCTGATTGCTTGAGAGTTTTAACAATTTTAAATTATGACTATGATTATAAAATTGAAGGTAGAAAGATTGTAGCAAATCATGATACAGTTAAGATACAATATGTAGCAAGAATTACTGATCCCAATCAATATGATGAGTTACTAAGAGAAACAATCTCTGCTGCATTAGCTGCTGACATTGCCTACGCAGTTACATCTTCTAATCCTGTTGCTTCTAATATGTACAATTTGTTTCAAGATAAATTAAAAGAAGCAAGATTTGTAGATGCTACTGAAGGTCAAAATACAAATCCAGATAATGGTCAATCAGATGTTGTTGGAGCTTCTTCATTTATAAACGCAAGGTACTAACCCATGGCTAGAGTTGCTGTTCAATTAACGAACTTTACAGGTGGCGAGTTATCCCCAAGACTAGATGGTAGAAATGATTTAGCTAAATATCCTACGGGATGTAAGACTTTAGAAAATATGATTGTTTACCCTCATGGTAGTGCAGCAAGAAGAAGTGGTACACAGTTTGTAGCAGAAGTAAAAGATAGTTCTAAGCAAACAAGATTAATTCCTTTTGAGTTTAGTACAACACAAACTTATATGTTAGAGTTTGGAGAACAGTACATAAGATTTTATAAAGACAATGGTCAAATATTATCTGGTGGTTCAGCTTATGAAATTAGTTCACCATATTTAGAAGCAGAATTATTTGATATTAAATATGCACAATCAGCAGATGTTATGTACATTTGTCATCCCAATCATCCAGTAAAAAAATTAGCTAGAACAGGTCATACATCCTGGACACTAACAAGTGTTGATTTTCAGAATGGTCCATTCATGGATCATAATATTGAAACAACAACATTAACTGCATCACATACGAATGTTGGTCAAACAGGAACATTAACTTTGTCATCAACTACTGGAGTTAATTCTAATCAAGGATGGTTATCTACTGATGTGGGAAGATTAGTTCACATGGTTGATGGTCATGTAAAAATAACAGGATATACATCATCAACTGTTGTTGATATGGAAGTAATAGCAGATATATCAAATGGTTCAGCATCAACAGATTTTGCATTAGGATCATTCTCAGACACTACTGGTCATCCTTCTTGCGTAACCTTCTTTGAACAAAGATTAGTATTCGCAGCAACCTTATCACAACCACAAACATTATTTTTTTCAAAGTCTGGTGATTATGAAAACATGGATGATAATTATCATGGCACAGTAGCAGATGATGATGCTATCATTTATACGATTGCTTCCAACCAAGTAAACGCAATTAGATTTATGACAGCTACAAGAACTTTAATCATTGGTACTGCTGGTGGTGAGTTTGCAGTTAGTGGGGGTGGAACTGATATTGCAATTACACCTACAAATATATTAATTAAAAAACAATCTAACAATGGTGCAGCAAACGTAGATGCTTTAGCTGTTGGTAATGCTACTTTGTTTTTACAAAGAGCTAGAAGAAAGTTAAGAGAACTAGCATACAACTTTGATGTAGATGGTTATGTAGCTCCAGACTTAACAATCCTTGCTGAACATATTTCAGAAGGTGGATTCAAACAACTATCTTATCAACAAGAACCTAACCAAGTTATTTGGGGTGTAAGAAATGATGGTCAGTTAGTTGGATTAACTTATCAAAGAGAACAGCAAGTAGTTGCTTGGCACAGACATATTTTTGGTGGAACATTTTCAAGTGGTAATACAGTTTGCGATAGTGTTGCTACAATTCCAACAGACGATTCAGAATATCAAACATGGGTAATTAATAAAAGAACAATCAATGGTGCAACAAAAAGATATGTAGAATATATTCATCAATATGATTTTGATGAAACAGATGATACTTCATTTAATTTTTTAGATTCACAGTTATCTTATGATGGTTCACCTGTTACAACTATATCTGGTCTTGATCATCTTGAAGGTGAGACAGTTTCAATATTAGCAGATGGTGCAACTCATCCAGATAAAACTGTTAGCTCTGGATCAATCACATTAGATAGATCTGCAAATAAAGTTAAAGTTGGATTAAGTTATACGTCATTATTACAAACAATGAGAATAGATGCTGGTTCACAGAATGGTACATCACAAAGTAAAACTAAAAGAATCTATGAGATTACTGCTAGACTTTACGAAAGTATTGGTGTGGAGATTGGTCCAGATCTTAATAACATGGAACGAATACCTTTTAGATCTTCAGCTAACGCAATGGATAGTGGGATCAATGTATTCACAGGAGATAAAGAAATAGAATTTAGAGGAAACTATGAAACAGATGGTTTTATATTTGTTAGACAAACACAACCTTTGCCTTTGACGATACTGTCATTATATCCTAAACTTCAAACAAACGATGGATAGAATATTAAATATAGTGTCATATAAAGCAGAGCATGGAGAATACATTATGAAGCAACAAATGAATCATACATTAATGGATAAGGATATGGAGTTTGATGGTAACGCAAAGAACCTAGAACAAGATAACTTAGCATTTACTGGTATGATTAATGGTAAACCTATCTTTGCTGCAGGTATGAAAGTAATATGGAATGGTGTTGCAGAAGGTTGGGTACTAGCTACTAAAGATGCTTTAGATCATCCTTTGCTAGTCGCAAGAGCTATAAGAAAAGATTTTGCAAGGATTGCTAAAGAAAATAATATCAATCGAGTTCAAACTGCTGTAAGAGCAAACTATACAACTGGCTTAAAATTTGCTAAGTGGTTAGGTTTAGAGGAAGAAGGATTAATGAAAAAATTTGGCTTTGATGGTTCAGATCAATATATGTATGCGAGGTTATTCTAATGAGTTGGCAAATGGCAGCAGTTGGAGCATTAGGTGGATTACAATTTCAACAACAAGGAGCAGCAGGTAAATATAATCAAGCTGTTCAAAATAGAAATGCACAAATTGCCGAACAAGAAGCAGCACAAATTGAAAAACAATTAGAAACAGATTTAGTTAGATTTGATAAACAATTTCAACAACTACAAGGTCAAGCAACAACATCAATAATAAAATCTGGTGCAGAACTTTCTGGTTCTGGATTAAGAGTATTAAGATATAATGCTGAACAAGCTGAATTAGAAAAAGATATTATGGAATATAATGCAAAAATAGGTCAAGCAAGAAAATTTGAAGAAGCTAACTTTGCTAGAATACAAGGTCAAATGGCTAGACAACAGGCTCGTATGGCACAGCTACAAACAATAACACAAACAGGAACTAGCTTACTAGCAATGCAAGGATAATTATTATGCCAAAAATACCAACATACGCAGCAAAAGGAGAAATTACTACTGCAACACCTAGTGTTCAAGCAAACATACAAGCTCCACTTAGCACAAGTTTAACTGGTATTGGTTCTGCTATTTCTCAATATTATGTTGCTGAAAAAAAAGAAGAAGCAAAAATTAAATCATCAGAATATGAAAACGAATCTTGGAATGAACTTTATAATATTTTTGATAAACATAAAAATAATCCATATCCAACAGATGCAACAAATAATTTTTTAGCAGATTCTGAAGCATATAAACAAAATTTTTTAAATACAAGATTAGCAAATGAATCTAAGTTTACTAAAAATGCTTGGCTTCAAAAATTTGAAAGCAATAAAAGCTCAACATTATTAGCATTAAATAAAGCTGCTAGAAATAATTTAGAAAATAAAAATCAAGAACAGTTTGAAACTTTTGCTTCATCTATGTCTACAAGAATAATGTTAGATCCAAGTTTTGCAGCTAAAGCAGATTTAGAAATAGATAATGAGGTAAGTAAAATTCAAGATAAATTTGTAAGAGAAGAAAAAAGAAAATTTTTAATTAATACAAAAGATGCTACTATTTTAGATATTATAGCAAATAATAATCCAGGTGGATTATTACAACAATTAAAAGAAAATCCAGAATTATATTCTAATATTCCAGAACAAAAAAAAACAGCAATTAATTTTGCTATGAATAAGATTTTAGAAAATCAAGAAAACTTATTTAATGATAATATAAATAAATTAGTTTCTAAAACACCTTATGGTCAACAAGCAGACACAAGTGCTTTAATGGAAAGTCAAATAAAAGAACTTTTTCCAAATGAAAAAGATAATACAAAAGCAATAAATCTTGCAAATTCTTTATTTAAAAAAAAAAGAGAAACAATTCAAAAAGAAGGTGCTGCACAATATTTTATAGATAATGATCCTTTGATTAAAAATTTATACAATCAATCTTTAACAGATCCAACTAGATTTAAAACTTTTGTTCAGTCTTTAGATGAAGTTTTTGATAAACAAAAAATTCCTAAAGATCTTAGAACATATTTGCCTAATGATAAAATACAAGAGATTAAAGATATAATAGATGCAACTCCTGGATCAAAACAAAGATTGCAAGTTGTTGACAATTTAAAATCTTTATATGGAGATAAAATGTCAATTATAAATAAACAAATATTTAATAAAGTTGGTGAAGGTGTTTCAATAGCTATATCATCAAATGATATAGATGTAAGATCTCTAGCAATTCTTGGAGAGTTAAGTGATGATAATAAAAGATTATTAAATGCTAGATTTGATCCACAAGAAACAAATATACAAGGAAAATTATTAAAAAAAATAGAATCAAATTTATCTCCTTTACAAAATGTAATATCAAATCAACCAGAAGGCTTTAAAAGAAACAGTAGTTATGTTGCAAAACTAACAACAGGATTAAAAAATGCTGCAATGAATGGTTTGTTAGATAATAAATACAGCTCTACATCTGAAGCTGCTGATAAAATATCACAAGGATATTTAAATGATTATATTTTAACAAATGATACATTTTATATTCCAACTGATGTTAATGAAAAACCAGTTAATCAAGATTTAATTGAAGCAAAAGCTAAAGTATTTGAAACAAAACTTTATTTTAATAATATTGATTTAACTAATTTTGATGTTCAATTAATTGGTAAAGGTGGAAAACCAATATCAAAACAAGAAACAATAGACACATTTAAAAAAAATGGTGAGTGGTATATGGATGGAAATGTTGGTTTAAAATATGGAATTAAAGAAGCATCTGGTCGTTTTCAACCAATGAAAATTAATGGTGAAAATGTAACAATTAATTTTTTAGAATATGATGGAGAGTTTAAATCAATGAAAGATAAATTTGGAAATAGCTATGTAATGGATATGAAAGATATTTATAATTTTATAAACGCAGAATTTGAAGGTATCGCAGAGACACCATAATGATAGGATTAGATGTTTCAGTAATTGATAATTCAGATCAAGAAAGTTTATCAACTCTTGATAGAATGCCTACTGGATGGATAGAAACTGTGGGTACAGTTTTTGATTTAGCAAATGAAAATGCTCCTTATAAATCTCTTAAAAGAGCAATTAAAAGAACTTATGCAGATTATGTTGATGATGAAATAATTCCTATGGCACAACTTAATGAACAGTATGCTCCATTAGGATTGTTTTTTAAAGAAGATCATAAGAGAGGTTATGTTGATCTTGTAATAAAAAAAAGATTAGATGATATAAAAAAACAAGACATCATATCTCGTGGTCCAAAAAATGTTTTTGCTCAAGGAAGTTATTTTATATCTGGATTAGGTGGATCTTTTACAGATTTTATTAATATTGGTACTTCACTTATTCCAGTTGTTGGTCAAGCAAGATTTTTACAAATGGTTGGAAAATATGGAAAAACATCTGCTAGACTTCGTAGAGGAGCAATAGAAGGTGCTGTAGGTAATACTTTATTTGAACCTGTAGAATTTACTATGGCAAGAGCAGAACAAAGAGATTATGGATTTATAGATTCTCTTTATAATATTTCTTTTGGTGCTGTATTAGGTTCTGGATTAAATTTTGGTTTAGGAAAAATTGGAGATGTATATAAAAAATATACTGGCAAAGATAATATTTATAATGATATTGAAAATGCTCCAATAGAATTAAAAGAAGATTTAGTTAAATATTCCATTGGTAGAGTTCTTCAAGGCAAAAGAATTAATGCTGCTGAATTCTTAGAACAAACAAAAATAGAAAGAGATAGACAATTAAGAATAAAACATATTAGTGAAGCTACATTAAAAGCAAATTTAGGAAATGTTATTGATGCTGATGCACAACCAAAAGCAAAAAATATTAAAGCTATAAAAGAATTTACAGAAAAATTACAACAACAAATAGAATCTAATTTACCAAAAACACAAAGATTAGAATTACAAAAATTAAAAAAACAATATGATGCTCTTGAAAAAAAACTACAGCAAAAAAAATACAAAAAAGTAACTGAAGGAAAAGAAGAAATAGATTTAGATATTATTGATAAAGATAAAAATTTAATTCCTTATATTGCCAAACTTAATTCATTAAATAAAAAAATTAAAGTTTTAGAAGATAGAGGTCAAGAAGCAGCAATTAAAAATTCTATAGAACAAAGACAATTTGCAAGACAAAGAGGAACTAATGTTAGTTATAATACTTTAGGAAAATTAGAACAGTTAAGAACAATGTATTCTAATCCAGATGGATTTGAAATTAAAAATGGTGCAATGGTTAATCGTGCAAATAAATTAAATTTAAATCCAGAGTCTGATATAGAGTTGGCTTTACAAGTTAATAAAGAAAGATTGGATTCTCAAGGAAAATTATCAGATGTTAATAATATTGATTATAGAAATTTTACTGATGATAATTTAGAAATTGAAACAAAATTTGATTTAACCAAACAAATAGATGTTGAGGATGTAAAATCTTTACAATCTGAAATAGATGATTTAACAAATGAATTTTCTGGTTTAGAAGTATTAGCAAAAGAAAGATTTCCTGTTATGAGTAATTATTTAAATTCTATTAATGCAAGTATAAAAGAAATAGATAATTCTCTTGATAAACAAGATGATATATTCAAAGGAATAAAAGTTGGATTGTCATGTTTAACTAGAAAAGGATAATAATGAGTATTGATAAATGTTTATTAGAAATACAATCTGCTGTTAAAGATACTTTTAGTAATGAAGAAGCTAAAGATATTCTTAACAAAATTCAAAATAAAATAGATGAAAAAAAAACATTAAAAGAATTAGGAACAACAGAAGATAAAATTGCAAAAGAAGTTTTTGATGAAGAGAAAAAAATAAAATTACAAAAAAAAAGAAATCTTTTAAATCGTAGAATAAAAGTATATGAGCAATTTGCTATTGGTATTGAGCATTTTAATGGAAAACCAGAAGAGCATATAAATTCTATTTTAGTTGGAACATCTTCATCTAAAAAATTTTCTCAGTTTTCTGTAGATAACAAACAAGTTTTATATAAAAATAAATATAGAAGTGGATTTGAAACAGAAATTTCAAATTTAGGATTAGATGATTTAATAACAAGAGAAGAATTACAACCTTTTATTTACATAGAACATCACGACAATCCTTTTTTAAAACTTACAAAAGAAGAAAAGAAAAAAATGATTGAAAATAATCAACCTCTTCCAAAAGATGAACCTATTACTGGAAATCAAAATGCTTACGATATAGCTAAAATTGGAAAAAAATACAATGATATATATTTAGATGATTTAAATTCTTTAGGAGCATACATAAAAAGAAATCCAAATCATGTTTTTAGTAATAGTCATGTTGGTGAAAAAATGATGAGAGCAGCAGGTGATGATGTTACCAATGAAGCTACTCATAAAGCACAATGGATAGAAGATATAAAAAATAGACTTGATTTAGATAGAGTTTTTCCTGGTAAAAATGATGATGAGATTAATAAAATTTTAGGTGAATCATGGAGTAATATTTTATCTGGTCATACATTAACTCCCTTAGGAACTAGAAGTAAAATTAAATCAAAAGATATAGCAACTAAACTAGGTGCTGAAAGAATCTTTCATTTTAAAGATGGTAAATCTTTTTTTGAGTATAATCAAAAATATGGTTACGGAGATTATGTTACTTCATTAGAGCAAGGATTTTTAAGAGCTGGACAAAATGCTGGATTAATGGATATAATGTCAACAAATCCAGAGTTGTTTCTAGACGATCTTGTTAGTCTTTATCAAAATCATTATGGTGGAAGTGTTGCAAAAGATTTAAGTGTTGAAAATTTTAGAAAAAATATGATGCAACTTGATGGATCAATTAATGCTGGTCATGGAAATACAAGAGCTAAAATAGGATCTATTATAGGAATAATGCAAGAAGCAGGTAAATTAACTGCTATAGCACCAACATCTTTTTTTGGAGATATTCCAAATATAATGACACAAGTTAAACATGACGACATGAATATTCTTCAACCTCTAAAAATTGTTTTTAGCGAATTATTTAGATCTTCAAATAAAAAACAATTAAAAGAAGTATTACAACCATTTGGTTTATTTGCTGACAATTTTGTTAGTGGTGTTAGTCAACACGCTACAATCAATGAAGATATGGTTGGTAATGTTGCAAAATTTAGAGCTGGGTTTTACAAGTGGACTGGTTTTAAAGCCTTAATGGAAAGAATGAAGTCTGGGGTATTTTTATCTTATCAAAATCATTATGGTATTTTAGCAAGGAAAAATAATTGGAATCAATTATCAGAACAGACTCAAAGAATTTTAGGTTTATATGGTATTGATGACAGTATGTGGAACATGATGAGAAAAACAACTTTAAAAAAATTTGAAGGTTATGATTTATTAACTATTGATGATTTAGCTGAACTTCCTAAAGATAATATAATTGATTATTTAAAAAAAACACAACCTAAATTAACAAAAATTAGTGATGCAAAAATTAAACAAACTAGAAATGAAATTCAATCGAGATGGAGAATGTTTTTATATAGTAGAGTTCACATGGGTATTCTTGAGCCTGGTGCTAGAGAAAGAGCTTATTTAAATCAAGGATTAACAAGAGGAAGTACCTCTGGATTGTTGGCTAGACTTATAACTAAATTTAAATCTTTTCCATTAACTGTATATACTAAAAAATTAGAGGTTTTAGTAAAAGGTTCTGGAGAAGATATTAAAGCAAGTAATTATCTTCCAGCATTAACATATTATACTGTTCTTGGAACTGTTTTTGGTTATGCAAGTTTATCATTTGCAGATATGCTTATGGGTAAAGAACCTAGAGATCCTACTGATCCAAAAACTATGGCAGCTTCTATGGCTAAAGGTGGTGGAGCTTCTATTATTGGTGATCTTTTATATCAAGAAATTAGCAGATCAAATGGTGGTGCAGCATCTACAATACTTGGTCCAGCATTTGCTGATTTAGAAGGATTAATAAATGTTTTAAAAAATACTGCTCAAGGTAAATTTGATAAAGCAGGATTAAAAGCATATAGATTATTTGAAGCTAATACTCCTATAGATATATGGTATCTAAGACCAGTTTATAATTATTTGATTGGTTATCATATAAAAGATATATTAGATCCTGGTTACTTTGATAGACTTGAAGGATATACAAAAAGAGCTACTGGACAAGATTTTTATAATTATATAAAACCATAGACAAAGGATTTATAATCTAATATAGAGAAACAATATGACAATATCTTCAACCACAGTAAAGAACTCCTACGCAGGTAATGGTACTCTCGATACCTTCAACTACACTTTTAAGATATTTGCAGACGCTGATATTCAAGTTATTATTAGGGATGCTACAGCAACTGAAACAGTTAAAACTTTAACTACTCACTACACAGTTACAGGTGCAGGTTCTGCTTCTGGTGGAACTATTGTATTTACAGCTGGTAATATTCCAACTGCTACAGAAACAGTTGTGATAAGAAGAGCATCACCACAAACACAAGCGATTGATTATATTG
>Ga0255773_10001957_pt1 | contig 19737 bp, 19 predicted proteins | sample 011ome_17_FD_179971 | JGI IMG/M metagenome (GOLD analysis project Ga0255773, IMG submission 179971) | Coastal salt marsh microbial communities from the Groves Creek Marsh, Skidaway Island, Georgia - 011502XT metaG (version 2) | ecosystem: Environmental > Aquatic > Marine > Intertidal zone >...
ACGAGATGGGTGAAACAACCATAACAAATATAACAGGGAAAAGTTCGTTGTCGCGAGCTTGACCTTTTTTCATATGGGCTCTTGTTTTAGAGAAATCCAAAGTTCATCATCGCTACTCCTGGTTGTTCTCTTGTTACAGTCAAAAAAAGTAGTTCATCACCATCGCAAATCCTGGAGGGGTTTACTGACTTTTTTTGAATAATATCACGCGAGCCAGAAACACGTGTTTACGGCAAAAATGACAAGAATGACAAACTGAGAAGGTTGGGTGGTGTCATAGACACCGTTGTGTTTTTTTTTTTTTTTTGTAATTGCCAAATCACAGAGGCCCAGCGAACTCGACAACCTCTCTTGCTTCGTCGTCTGAATAATCGATAAGGTGGATTATCTGCATTGCTTGCGCTTGCATGCGGCGTTGTCTTTGAAAATGCTCAATACATTTGTGGCCCTCACCGAATCCAGGCAAACGGCATTGTAGGCAAACCTCAGGTCTTCCAGCTTTCTGCCAGCACTCGTGGCAGAAAATAAACGAACACAAAGCGTTGTGCATTAATGGCGGTTCCACATACTTGCCGTATTCTTTTTTGCAATAACAAACATTGCATTCTGCCCCATTGTCGTACCATGTTTCAGTCCAAGAGCCGAGGCCCTTTCGCTGTGCGTAATTAGGCCAAAATGCGGTTAAGAACGACCTGCCGTCGTCTAGCTGAGAATCGTATGGAAATTCTCTTAATTGAGGTTTCTTGTGCTTGGTGTATACCTTCATTATGAACACCGGCTTGAAATGGTAATCGTCCTCATGTGGCGCAGGGTTGTAGCGGACATCCTCGATTCGATTGACGGTGGTCATTGGTAAAATTCTTCGAATAATTTTTATGAAAATTGCAAAATCCATCGGCCCTATATAGGCAGTAAAATTCTGAATTGTCCAAATTCCAAAATCTCATTTTTGTTGCGTGCGTTTTCATTGGCATTTTTTTTTTTTTTTTTTTTTTTTTTTTTTTTTTTTTTTTTATGGCAAGAGCTTTTTTCATATTGAGCTTGACCTTTTTTCACATTGAGCTTGACCTTTTTTCACATTGAGCTTGGCCTTTTTTTCACATTGAGCTTGACCTTTTTTCACATTGAGCAGTTCAATCTCGGGCTGGGTGGATGTTGTACTTTGGGTCGTGTGCAGTACCACAGAGTGTTGCTATGGTAGTTGTTGCTTCTAGCTCGTTGTGTCTCGAGAACCTCTTCATGAACCAATCACATTCGACAGGGGGTCCATGCATGAGTCTTGTGGCCAAATAGTCCAGGGTGAGACAAGATCTAACCGGTCCGTACCACGTGCAGAGATCTGTTGGGAATGACCCAACCTGTGGCGGCAGCAAGAAAGCAATTGGGTCTTTTGATGGCCGGCTCATCATATTCGCTTGGGCTCCGTCGTACATTATTTGGCGAAGGTGCATAAAGGGATAACCAAATCCTCTTCTGTGATATACTCCGTTCAGCTGGTGTCTCGACAGAAAAAAATCAGTTGACTGCCGGAATACCTTTCGTGCCTCAGCTTGGCATGCTTCGTGTTTTATTGTGTTGTATATCCCGGCCACAGTTGCGTCAAACATGAATTTGAAGTTTTCAACCTGAGCAGAAAGGCCAGTCAATCCCGCTACAGAAGATCCATATGGACCCTGTTGTGAGAGGAGTGTTAGCGCACTGACCCACGCAGTCACGCGAGTGGGGTGTTTGCTTAACTTTTCAAGCGAGTTCCCCCACGACACAAAGCCGGAGTTCAGTTCGCCTTCGTGGCCAGCCATAGGGTTCAATACTGGGTATTTTCCAGAGACAGCCAAAACAACCACGCGTTGCATTGTCGGTAGCATATGTGCACAGACGGTGGCCTGGTCGTACGTGTATGTTCGGGATGTAGGAGCAGTCGCCATACAATGCGGGAATTTGGCGGGCATGCGTCCGCCCTTTCCAAAAATTGTTTTTTTGCCACTGTCAAATGCAATGGCGACGGGGTGGTCTTGGCTCATCCATGACAAACAGCGAGAGGGGAATGGGGCACCAAGGTAAGAAGCTGCTCCGTCCATAATTGCTGCGATGTAAGGGGTTAGCAGTCCGGCTAACCCTTCGCTGATCATGCTGGAAATGGCAAGCTTTGTTTCTGTCGACTGCATCACAAACGACATATACAGCGTGGAAATGTGCAGCCTTGGGCACCCGAAAATCTGCAGCGGGCAAATACCAGCTGCAGCCCATGCAGGTAAAACATCAGATCCCGCGACGTCTGTTGCTGTTTCGCAGTTGTCAACTACTGCACAAATAATATGATCGTACAGTTGGTCTTCAAATGGCGCGTGTAGCCTGTTCAAATTGTTTCTTCCCAGTTTCGGTTCAATGTGTGAGCAGCCACTGTCAAGCATGGTGTGCAAGTCGCACTGGATTGAGATGGACATGTCGTCGTAGCTGTATTCCATGATAATTCCCGCGATTACTACTGGAAAGGCGTTTGCTTCAAGAACACAGTCCGCAAAATGGGCTCTGTTTTTGATTCTAGAGAGACTCCATACTTCTTGGCGTTCGCACAGATCGCTGGCGTTTGTCCCTGGTACAAACGCGACCCGAAAATCAGGCCCTAAACACAGCCGCGTCAAGTTGTATGCGCAATTCTGGTCTGGGATTGGAAAGCCCCTCACCGACAAGGAGTCAGGATATGCCACGTATTGATGGAACGGGCTCCATGCCACCCCCAGCATCAGAGGGTCCATGGGGGGAAGTGCTGCGTAGCCACTGTGATTCAGCCACAAGTCCAACAGAAATGTCCACGTATTGCGCTCGTATTCAACGCGTCGGTCGTTGTCAGCACGAATGTATTCGGGGGAAAGTGACATGAACATGCATACAGCAAATCGAAAATCTGCTTTTGGGTACGTCGGAAATCCGCTCATTGCCATCTCCACGGTGTCAGCCCAGTGAGAGAGAGGTGCTGTGTACAGCATGACGTTTCTCAGCAAAAGTGCGTTCTTGGTCAGGTTGTTCATGTTGATGTCCGGAAAAAACGTCTGCAGAAATAATGCCTACAACCCCAAGCGAGCCTCTTTTATCCCCCGCAAAATTCTAATTTTTCCAATTGTCAAAAGCGCATTTTTGTTGCGTGCGTGATATATCACGCACGCAACAAATGTGCACTTTCGGACTTTTTTTTTTTTTTTTTTTTAGAATTAGTCTGCTGATAAAAGAACAGTGGAAGGAACCGCAACTACAAAATGAATCAAATTGTCGACTTGTTGTGTTTGTGCACACCAATACCAAAAGAGTTGTGTCTTGAAATTGCTGATCTTCTCTGTTCGTGCACACACGACGAAACCGACCGCGTGGTCGAATATTGTCCTACCTGTGCCGAAAGCAATATATACACGGATTATGTTGATGACTTCCGCGCAGCTGGGATCGACTGTGATCACTGCTTTTATGGCACAAACGATTATTGTCATTCCAATCTCGTTTATGATCTGACGTACAATCGGTGTTGCAATACACGCAAAACCCTCACACAATACATCGACTGTAACGTGTTATGTGGAAAATGTGTTTGTTTTTGGTCCGATGTCGATATTAAAATGGCGATAAAAGCGAACATGAGAACAAAATAAATTGTTTTATATGTATATGCTTTTGCATCAGGCGATGCACAGTTGGGATGCTGATACAGATGCGGGGCGAGACATACCACCGCCAAAGAAAAAAGCAAAGCCAGACAAACGGGTCCAAGATTACTATGCACCAGTAGCAGTGAGTTCTACTGCAGGTATTGAAGATGAGCTGCAGTGTATTCAAGACAATTTCGTCGTGATTCGCAAAATGTCCAAGATGATCATTTTGCTCAAAAAACGTCCCGGCCAAGAACACAGCCCGCAACAGAAGGCATTTGAGCTTATGGATAAATTCTTACCAAATGGGATCGCGGTCAAGTGGGAAAAACAAGGGGCCACAAGCAGAGGTCATGCTTGCGTATCTCACTTTTATGGCTTTGGGCCTTATGATGATTTCATGGCGTTTATGAAAGATAGTGTCAAGTTTGCCAGAAGCAATCCAGTTGGAGTCTACCGCGGAGGCGATAAGATCGTGGGAGGGGCTCTGCGCACCTTTTATGAGGTAATTCGCATTGATCGAAAATGCAAATTGTATTTTGATGTCGAAGCGGTTTTTGACGATAAGCCACCACAACAAAGCGGCTCTTTATCTGGTGCGATTGGGGACCTTGTGCAAGCTGTAGCAAAAGATCTTGACATCGATATTCCCGTGCACTGCGTTAAAGATGTCGTTGTGCTGACTGCAACGCGCAAGAAAAAAGAAAAATGGAAACTGTCTTATCATATTGTTTTTCATAGCATTTTTTTTGAAAATAACCACTGCGCGATGAAGAACTTTACCGATTGGATGGCAGTGTTGGCTAAGAAGACGGGCGTCTGTACCATTAACGACAAGATTGCATGGGATACGGCGGTATACACGCGGAACCGTGTCATGAGAATGATGTGCAATATGAAACCAGGTGACAAAGACTCGGAATTGATGCCGGTGGCCGGTGATACAGTGCTTGATTTTTCAGTTGATGAGTTCCGTCGTTCGTTGATCACGGATACCAGGAGATCTGCGAGTGATCTGCCTCCGTGTGTAATTGCTGCAGGGGTGGTTCGTGCGGTCGCCGTCCCCCTTTCGATGCCAGTACAGTCGGTGCGTGCGGTTATACAAACGGGTGTTGGTGAAACATCGGCCTTTAAAGCACAAGAGTTACACTCTTACTATGATATTTTTGCGGATTTTTATAACTTTCGAGCAGAAAAGTTTGGGTTTAGTCGCGCAGATCTACCGTCAATGAAAAGTATGAGATGCGGTCAGGCTGCGCAGGCGAACTTGATCTTTTTTACCGTCCCCGGGGACAAATACTGCGAATACAAAGGGCGTGTACACACAACCGACAGTGGCAGCAAAACCGGGTATTATATGGATGTGCTGCATCAGTTTGTTTGCCAAACTTGCTTTGCGTGTATGCCTTCTGGTTCGATATCCACACATGGATTGCTTTACAACACCAGTGTCGGCGCGTACCTGAAACCAGTGAAACGCGAAGCAGTGACGCCGCTCAAAAACACATTGATAGGTGGAGAATTTGACATGTGCCGGTTGATGAGCCGTCAAGCCAAAAAGATTATCCGGTCTGTCCCAGCTGGCGCAGACTGCAAAGAGTGTTATGTCTACGATGAGAAGCGTGCATTGTGGTCCAATCACATGGAACACTTTTTCGTGTTTTTCGTGCCACAGTGGGTGCGTCGTCATCACAACATGGTTGTGGCTATGAGCGAGGTTGTACCCAACGCTGAATTAGATGATTCTGCAAAGCAAGCACTCGATCGATGGTGCAAAAAGTATCAAGATATGCAAGGAATATCAAACATGCGCCGGATGTTAAAATCGATGACGACAGATCCTCATTTTGTCTCAACTCTCAATCAAAATGTAGATTTGTTGCCTATTGCAGGTGGGGATGTGGTAGACGTCACGACTGGGGTATGTCGGCCACGCCGCGCGGGTGATTTGTTTACCATTGAAATGAATTTTCGTATGCTGCCTCCCGATCACCCAGAAGTCCTAGAGATCGTCAACTTCATGATGGAGTTTGCGAACGACGACAAAGACACGTATGATTACATGCACGAAACGATCGGATACTCTGCCACAGGCCGCATGTTTGATCGAGCGTTTTATTTATGGCTAGGCAATGGCGCAAACGGCAAAGGGACGGTCAGCCAAATGCTTCAAAAAGTAATGGGGGATTTTTTTCAAACTGCTCCAAGTGCATTCCTGACACGCAAAGCAAACCAGAAAACAAGCGCGGAAGGCGCCAGCCCGCAGTTTTATAAGATGCGTTTCGCGCGATTGGTGATGGTGTCTGAGCTTGCAAAAAACGAAGTACTTGATTTTCCAAAAATCAAAGGTCTATGTGCTGGTGATTCTTTTTCTATCCGGGCTCTGTATCGCGAACCGGAGACAGTCGAGCCGCGGTTTAAAATCATCATCCAGTCGAATTTTTGTCCAGAAATTGACGGCAGCGATATGGCTACCATCGATCGCTATCGGCTCCTGACTTGGAAACAACGATACAGCAACGACCCACAGCCAGGCGAGCTGAAAAAAGACGTCAATCGCGCAAAACGGTTCTTATCCCTTACGGACGCGTTTGGGACGTGGCTTGTGCAAGGTGCGACGCTTGCGTACCAAAACGGGAAATGCACTCAAGTGGTCGTTCCATTGTCACTCAAACAAGCAACAAACACCCAGTTAGAACAGATGAACTTGATTGGTGTTTATCTGCGTGCGGAATGTGATGTCGGTGCAGGTGAAATTGAAGACGTCGTGTTATACGAAGGTTTCATGAATTTCGCGGGTCGACGGCGACACAACGACCAGTTTATGACCTTCAATCTCTTCAAAGACAAAGTCTCAGACTTTTACAACATGGGGTTCCAGCCAAACGGGAGTAAGTACATTGGGCTCAGGATCAAACGATCGATAGAGCCACTACAGTCGGTGGCACAAGCTTGCCAGGAGTGTGGAACGCTTGGCGCCGTATTGTCCAATGGGTACTGTGCCATGTGTCGCCCAAACGAATTTCCGTTTTCTTTTGATATTGTCTAACCCGCAGCGACAAAAATCTATGTAACTTGCCGCACGCACGTGTTTGCGCAAGACTTGAATATATCGTTAATATTAGTTGCCAATGGCCCCCGTTAAAGCGAAAGAGAATCGCCTAAACCTGTTTGACTTTGGTGATGAGGAACTACTTCTTTGTGGATTTTTAATTATGGGTTCAAAGCCCCTGCGTGATTTTGTAAGCGTCCCATAAAATATTTTCTGAAAAGAAGTAGTTCCTCCTCCACAATCCCGATGAGGGTTTAGGTGCCAAAAAAATTAATAAATCACGGAATTTGCAAACACCAATTCATGATTTCGTAATATGCGTCGCGGGCGCAAGGGGTCCGTTCGTGCCGATAGTAAAACGACTCTGCTCGGTCTACGCATAGGCGCTGCTGCACAGAAAGCCCGTAGACTACGACGATAAACAATAAGGTAAAGGGGGACATTTTGCTGTAACAAGCAGAATATTTATTTTTTTAAGACGCTGTAGCCTGGCGCCTGCATCCGTAACAGACAAGCACGTCCGATCTGTCTGTTTTGCGTATACTGTTGCGATTGCACGTGTTGCATGATCTCCAATTGGTGTCTCTGTCTTTTTTGTAGCAGGCTACACACAGCGAGCGCCACTTTGGGGCATCGTTTTGAACTGCCAGTAACCCACAGCCTGTACATGGTCGTTTTGTCGCATTACACTGCTGGATGTAGCATGTCCCACAGCGTTGCCGCCACTCAGGGCTGTCGATAGGTATTCGGTTCCGCCCACAATCCACGCATGCTTTCATGGACGTGGCGGCCCAAGTTACGTAGCAGTCTCTGCATTTCTTTTCGTAATCAGGCCCGGTCAGTTCTATCGTGCACCCTTGCCCGTCACATACACGCGTCATTGTCTGTATCGTTTTGAGGGCTTGAATTTAGGCGCAGAAAAAACAAGCTTTGCTTTTGCTGAAATGTACTTGCGCTTGCGTCTCAATTTAGAGTTGTAGGCGTCTCGTTCTATTTTAATCTTCACTTGCTCTTCTGGTGACGTCATCATGCCTGTCGAGTGGCGTTTTAGCATGTACGCGAGCGCGTGTTCTATGGCGGCGTCAATTTCCCTCTTTTGTTTTTGGTCCGTTGGTGGTTTCCGCGGGGCGTCTGGTATATATTCCGGTGCAGCGATGGCGGATTGACGCTTGAGCGGTGGCGGTGATCCGGGGTCACTCAGGTCACTCCAATCGGGGTCTACGTCGGGCTGAATCATGTGTGGCGCTCTGGTCGCTTGTCGTGGGTGTATCTAGGCCGGGTAATAGAATTATTTTGTGGGAGCCTTTTTGAATGGTGGCTGATTTTCATACCCGCAGCGCGAACATATAATACCTTTGTTTACAGGGGTGTATTCTTTGCGTGCGAGCCGGACCAACGCTTTGACGTCTCGCGTGGAGTCGACTGTGGCTGCGTTGCGCATTCGCCAATCCATATAAAAATCTATCCACGGGTTTGTGTTTGCTGTCCGGGTGCGTTTTTTCTTTTTTTTTGTACGGCGTTCTAATTTTGTGTGTGCTTTTTGTTCCAGTGCAGTTGTGTCCATGTCGGCCATGTTTTTAAACGGTTCACTACTAGGAACATAAAATATTTGGTTTATTTAGCATGATAAACTTTCATAATAACGTGAACAGGGTGATTCGGCGGCACGAATAACCTTCTGAATAGCGAATCAGTCAGGCGAAAGTCGATGGTCGAAAATTCTTCCGGTTTGCGGTAATCGACGTCCGCGACGTGTAGATCGTCTGTGTGCTTTGTGACGGTTGCGCCGTATACAGTTTCTGCCAAAGAGACGACGTCGAGTACGTGGTGTGACCGGCCGTTTGCTGCGTATAGATTACTCGGTGCCAATCGGCGGCTGTGCACGTATACGTGTTTGGGCCCGCCCAAATTTGGGCTGTATGGCATCATGACGGTAGACGCTGGCGGAATGCTCAATTCGGTCGCCCCGCCCAGAACAGACAAAAATCCATGCAGCGGACTGCTAATGACTGCTGGTGGATAACTCGCCTCGCCTGGATCGTCGTAGGTCCACACGTAACGCGCGTCGACCCAGTCTACGCTGATTGAACCTTCAACAAACAAATACACGTTCAGTTGCTCGTTGATCGCAGTCGCCAAGCGATCGCCGGTGTACTGGCCAATCGGTAGTGAAATGGTCACGGTTGTGCCGACAAATGCAGGCTTCATGTTGCCGTCCGCAAAAAACGTGAACGTGTTGTGGTATTGGTCGACATTAGGGAAAATGTGTGTAAATGTGATAGTTTTCGGAACGCACTTCACGGCCTTTGTTAGTTCGTGGCCAGGATTTTCAAGAGAAATGGTAAACGCTCCGTTGTCTGTATTCGTCGCTGCGCTCGGTCCGTTGTCGCTGGAACAATCCAGCAAAACGGACTTATGTGACTGGAAAACCTTTGACATGTAATCTTTATTTTGCTGTATAATACACACAATCTATTCCTCCACTTCGCAGTTATTCAAGAAAATTCTCGCTAACTTCACATACTGCAAAAAAATGGTAACGTCTTTTGCAGTGCTACTGAAGGTGGTGGCACGCAGCAGGAGGATGCGGGAGTTGTTAATAGGGATTCCAGATAAATTAAACAAAGCAGAGCGCTCCAAACAGCAAGCCAACAAACTGGCATTGGTCTGGAAATTTGTCCCGGCGGAGAACGCATTCGCTCTGCTCTCAAATGGAAGCAAACGAAAAGTTCTGTATATACCTGAAGCAACAGGCCTGTCTAAGGTACATGTTTGGTCCGTGATTGCTCGCACAGTCCGTATGATTGGCATCAATTGTCCAGCAAACAAGAGAACTTGATCTCCAACGGATACTTCACTTCTGAGATCCTTGAATACTAGTGCGCCAAGTTCGATGGTATTTGTTGCGGTGGTATTGGATTTAGATTCCAGTCGACCGCTAACTGTTTCATTGGGGGGCGCGGAATACGGCACGGCTGATTTGTACAACCCGGATTTAGGCGCAAAAGAGTCCAAACAATGCAGATAGCTTTCCTGTGATGCCAGCCACGGGTCGCTATCCTGGCTCGTTTTAATTGGTTGATGTGGAAAATAAAGAGATCCTAATTGCCATTGGTGCTGGACGCAGTCAAACTCTTGTGTTGCCATTGAATCCCGGGTGCCTTCGGTGTCTGTGTGGTCTCTGATTTTAGCGTATGCTTTGAGCGCCCTACTGGCTGCTTTGCGAACTTCTAAATTGATAGATGTGCCAGTCGTCTTTGATAATTCTGTTGTTTCCCAGTCCGTGTAGACTATTTCGAGTCCGTTCGTCGCGCTTAGTTCGTTCAAATGCCGCTGCACGGCATCCGTCAATTGGATACTACGTGCGTTAATATGCATGCTGCCAATTTTATATGGTGCAGATCCAACTGAGACACTGGGATCTGTAGACACAAACGCAACTTCAGGCGTCTCCCATTCAATTTCAATTCGCATCCCCGAAGTTAACATGGAAGGTAAAAACCGACCATAACCAAACAAATCACTCAAACAGTATAACGGAATAACAAACCGTTCTTCTACTTCTGTTGGAATTGTTTTGTCTTTGCCCATAGACTGGCCGACACTTTCCCACCATTCGGTGTCCATTTTATATGGCAGAATAGACGCCTTTTTCAAATTCAATCGCCGACACCGCGATAGTTCGTCGCCTGAACGCGAAGTGACCGTCACGCGGTTTATCAGGTTCAAGGCAGTCCCCAGTGGACCGAACTCGACAGGCTTGGTGGTTTCGGCGCCATCGGGATTCAATTCTCTAGTCCGTCTCAACGAAAAAACCAACCAGCTGCGCCTAGTATCGAGATAATCTGCACCCGTGTTCAAAATGCAGGTTGCGCGTTGGCTGCTGGTGTATTCGTTTTGTTGAAAAAAATGCTGTTTGAATGTGGCATTGGTCACCACACTCAAATCTGGTTCCAAATTGTACACCAAATTGTTGACTGAGATCATTGAGTTTGTGGAAGGCCCGCCGCCTTTGGCGCCCATGCTCTGAGCGTTCATTGGCGTGCTCATGGCTTGTTGGTACGAAGGTGGTTTGTCGGACATGTTTCAATGTGGTTTTAATGTACAACGGCAGAAAAAAACTCTACACGCCGACGGGGTGCATGCGTTCGAGTTTGAATTTGCTTTTTTCGTAATTTTCCATTGCAGTCGTGACCAACCCCATCTGGTTCGACCAAAACAGGTTGTCCTTGTTGGCGGTGTATACTCTGTCTAATGATTTTCGTTCGTTTTCTTCTTCCATGCCCTTCGTCCATTGGTCAAAGGCTGGTACGTTTTGTTGGCCGGTCCCTTCTTTAAATTGGTGCAAAACATGTGCCGGGTGGCGCCTTCGCGTGCCCTGTTTGATTCCCATCATCGTCGCATGTGATCGAGCACTTGCCTGCCAATCACTGTGTTCTCTGACGCGTCTCCCCCCGCTTTCCACCTCCATCTGCCTTTGTGTCTCCTGGCCGATTAGATCCTGTTCCAATTCGGAAGCCCTGCTGGAGCCCGTTGATGGTTTCTTGTTGCGCTGTACTCCGCTCATCGGTATCGATGTTCATATTTTTATCTTCACAAATTTTGTCCAATTGGATGATTTCGTCCAGATTGCGTCTAAATCGTTTGTCCCAACCGACTTTCATGTTGATTGTCAAAAATGAATAGTCTTCTTTGGTAGCGTCGTGAACCAACTGTCTAAATTCCCTGCGGCTGTACATTGGCGGCGAAAATTCTTCCACTACTGTTTCCACTTCAGATTGGCTGCCTTGAAAGAAGAAAATAAAATTTGCTTGTAAGCGGCAGACGCGCGGCACACGTTTAAAATGCTGCGTACACAAAAAAGTTGTACAGTTTACATGTCGCACTTGATAAAAGCAGCGGGTAAAAGAAGTACTGTTCATAAATTTGACGTCTCCGATAACGTCGTCAAAAATGATCGCATATTGGTCTACTTTATCGGCTTCTCCGTCGTCTAGTTTCTTCTGTTGGGTATTCAGGATGACTTCTAAAATTTCGGGTGCTTCCTCTAAGTCAGTAAAGACGTATTTTTTGTCGATGTTGAGACTTTTTTGTACGTCGTCCCCGTTTGCGGTTGGGCTAAAAATAAAAACTTTGTCGAAATGTCCCTTGTAAAAACGCTTGTCGTTCATCAGGTTGGCTAGTAGCGTGCTTTTCCCACTGCCTGACTTTCCGCTGATCACGACACCAGAGCCCAGCGGTGGGATGTACATGTTGTCGTCCTCAGCCATTTGGGGTTGTTTTATGTCGTCTTTCTTTGTCGGCACGTGTTTGATCTCCAGGTCGCTGGAACGGTAGCGTTTCCGGTCGGATGTGTTTGGAGCAAGTAGCTTGCTTCTCGGCATATTTAAAAAATAACGTTGTGACTTTACGCAGCCCCAAAACAAAAGCGTGTAAAATTCCGTTCGGGTGTATAGCGAGTAAAGGTAGCACTTCGCTCACGGCTACAGTCACAAGCAGAGAATATAAAATCTCTTCATTGTCCATCTTTTATAAACAAGAATCGCATTTTTTTGTTTTATTATGGTAAAATAACTTCCAGGGATCGCCGCTTTTTGAGTACCGGTCCGCTGTTCATTGGATCGTACTCTGAATTAAACGGCCGACTCCACGGGGAATGTGTGTGTCTCATCCCACGTTGATTAAGTGCGTAGCCTGGCGCTTCCACTACTGGATTCCAGCGCGCGCGATTATCGATGACAGGATTCAAAAGATTGGTTTGTTGTCTAGGCAAACCTTGGCTGCTAGGGGTGTAGTTAGACACGTCTGGTAGTGTCTGTACATCACGGCCGACTGAAGTCGCTTTGATCAACAGGTCGTTCATGTTAGAGATCCTCTGTTCCAAGCTTTGCACATGCGCTGCAATTTGTGCCCCGACTCCATTTGGCTGAAATTGCCACCGCAGAGGGTGTACGTGCTGCGCAATCCCGATGTCTGCTCCACCGTGTTCAAATCGCGGTGTAAAGAGTGGTTCTTGGAACCGCACAGCATTCTCCCTAGCCTCATTTTCGTATACCAGTTTGTTATCCGCCCCTTTTCCAAACCCGGGCTGGACGACGCTGAACATATCAAATAGCACATCGCTTTGTATCTGTTTTTCTGGGGCAGGCACAACTTTATTGGCCAGCGGGTCTAGCTGGTAACCGGCCCGCAGTGTTGCTTCAGCAGGCTGGTTAGCTGTTGTCGTGTCGCCTCCTGTTTGTAGCACAGGGACCAAAGACTGAGTTGCGGATCTGTCGCCCTCATCCCTTGTTTCTTCTTGAAAGCTTATTAGCGGTTTGAACCCAGCCCCGCCAGTGGCAGACATACGCTGGTACGGTTGGCTGCTTGCTTGCATTGGATCGGCACCCTCGCGTAGGAAGTCGTTGTACGCATTGCCGTCCGTTTCTTCAGGAATAAGTCTCTCCGGTATATTTGATGATGATGTAGCAGTCTCCGGTGGTTTTGATGATGATGTAGCAGTCTCCGGTGGTTTTGATGATGATGTAGCAGTCTCCGGAAATTTTGATGATGATGTAGCAGTTGATCCCAAATCGGATGTTTGCGTGCGGGGACGCTTATTGCCACGAGTATCAGTTGAGGAATCCGCTTTTTTTAATGTGTGTCTTTTTCTATACATCTTTTTACTCTCATCGTCTAAGTGTTCATACACGAATCGTTCCATATCGGGTGATTCGTCATTCTGTCCTTGAAAAATTGGCATTTCTGTACTCATTTGTTTATATTCCGTGTGTTTGGTTGTAAATCTGGTGTACACCTCCGGTTTTTCTTTGTTGGCGATGGCCAACAGTGCCTGTTTTACTTTGTCACTCACGCCTTCTTTTCGAAAGAGGTATTCTAAAAATATCAGGTCGTCATTGTTCTCTTTGCTTAGTTGGGTACTCATGCTTTTTATATTACGCTCATATTTTTCTTTGGTATTTGGATCCAATCCCTTAATTTGCTGGTCTGTTAACACAAATTCATCCCATGATCGACTTTTTCGCCATTTATTTGTCCAGAATTCTTTCAGTGTTTCCTCTTCTGATTTAGTAAGAGTTTGTCCGCCGTCCACTAAACTGTTTACTGTTTTGCGGGTGAGAGTTTCGATCTTTTCTGGCATCCCTTCATACGTCTCATATGAGGCGAACGGGAGCATCCAATAGTACCCATCTTCGACGAGCCGCGTCTGTAAAGTCTTTTTTTCAAACTCTGTTTTTTTCCATGTTTTGTCTTTGTTTTTCGGCATGCGTTACACTTCTTTATGCTCATACTCTTTTATATCCAGTTGCATATTTTTTGCTGCGGTCTTCATTGATCGGATCAACCCGGGGCGCTGCGAATCGGACACAGGCAACATGGCAAAAGCTTCGAATTGTTCTTCATTTTGAAATAGATGTCCGTATTTCTTTTCCAGTTGTTTCAATTTGTGCCGGTCTTGTAAAATCGGCATATATGGCTGATATAAATCTTTGTTCACGGTCATCGGTCTTTTTGCTGGTTCTTTATTCATAATATATTAGAAGCAGCACAATTTATTTTTTTAGAAAAGGGCGTCTCTTTTTACAACGTGGTGTTTTGATTCAATGCCACCTATGGCTTGGTCAGCTGCATGAAAAATAAACCGCGGGCTGGGTGTTGCAGATATTGGCTCTGGCCTTATATACGCTTGTGGGTTTCGTAAATGTAGACCCTCCACGGTTTGACGTTCTCGTCTGCGCAATCGGTGCCAGTGATTTCCCTGGTGACTGTGGGTTTTATCGATCGCGCGTGCGTGATTGCTGCGATGCAATACATTTTGTACCGTCAAGGCGTGATACATACGGTCGTTGTGTCCACTGGGGTGGTTGCCTGTAACTGCGTTGTACGTTGCGTTCATCGATCGTTTATTGCCAGGGGCACACATTTTATGATTGTTGGTCATGTTTTTTTTTGCGGTAACGGAGAAAAGAAAACGTCTGGCTTCGGTTCTGTAGCGATTCTTATTTTTTGGCCGTTTGAAAGCGTGGTCGTTTTTGCCATGGGGGCTGTAGCAGTAGCTGGGGCTGACTTGGCCAAAAGTATGCGGTTGTTGGGCGGTTTTTCTGGTACCTGTTTTGAAGGCTGTGTTGTTGTTGCCGAGGGTTCATAGTGTCTCATGTCAACTTTCCCGGCTTTGTAGTTTTTGTCGAATTCATTCCATTCGCTTTTTGCGATTCGCCAAGCATTGGACCATGCTGTTACTGCTTCTTCGTATCTTGGATTTCCTGTAACTGGCATTTGGTTCTTGGGTGGTACTTTTAGTGTAGGCGGGGAATCGACGGGGGCTCTCGGAGGATTGGAAATGTCCACGGGCCGAGGCGGAGCGAGGGGCGCTTCATCATGCTTTGCTGGCTTGGGCTGGGATCTTTTAAATTTGTCTGTGACAGCGCGCAAAGCTGCGTTTGTTTTTTCTGTGTCTTCTTTTTTTTGTTGTTGTTCTATTTCTTGGGCAGAGTACGTTTTGTATTTGTCTTTTGAGATTCTCCAAGACTCGTCATGTTTGTTCACTTTGGATGGGTCTATTGGTTTGCTGCCGTAGTTGTATAAGTTCTTCAGTTCGTCTCTGTATCGCTCTCTCCCTTGTCTAGCTTTCCACTGACCGACTTTTCTGAATGCTTCGGTGTACTCTTCATAGCTCATCATGGTCTTGTTGTATTGCTTTTGATCCTTCCAAAGGTATTGTTTTTTAGCCCATGCGTTGTATGCTATTATATCTTTTTTGAAGCTCGGACTGGCACTGTAGTGGTTGCCTTTTTTAAAAACCATGGGTAGAACATAAGACAGTGGGTCTGGACTTTCATTCACCATGCCGTTGAATGAGCCCACGGACATGTTTTCTTGGTATGATTTTGCGATTTTCTCCATGACGTCTATCACGGGCGGCAACTTTGCTTCTACATTTGGGTTTGATGCTCTTATTTTGTTGCGAACCTGTAAATATTTCAGAGCTTCGGGTCCATAGTAGGCATACAAACTCCGGTAGTTTTTAGACATTTGCCCCGCGAATTTTTCAAGATCGTTGCGTCTGCCGGTTTCCTTCATGAATTGTGCGTTGTATTTCATTTCTTCTCTGCGTATTGTTTCGTGTGTTGCTTTTGCCACTTTAGATGTATGGATAAAGTCGTAGAGTGCAATCCCCTCACCTGCTATGTATAAGGCACCACCGGCTGCGCCAAGAGCATCCTCCAGTGGCGCCATTTCCTCCATTACTGTGGTCAGCGTGCTCGCCTCATCCGTTACTGCCGATTCTTCTGGTGCGGCTGAGCCATTCCAAAAAAAATCTGATCCATCGCCTATTTCCGTCATTTCGATATCGGCTGGTGGTTCTGTCTCGTTTACAGGAGTTTCATTTGTTGGGTAGTGTTTACCATCTGTCATATTATCTTCGGGGTGTGCCAGCTCATCTTTTAACTGGGAATCCAAATCGTCTATTTTCTGTCCAGCTTCGTCGTATCTGTTTTCTAATGTGTCAATTTCGTCCTCTTCAACCACGTCGTTTTCAAACTCGTCGTCTTCAAACTCGTCGTCTTCAAACTCGTCGTCTTCAACCTCGTCGTCTTCAAACTCGTCGTCTTCAACCTCGTCGTCTTCAAACTCGTCGTCTTCAAACTCGTCGTCTTCAAACTCGTCGTCTATCTTAAATTTGCCGGTTTTTTCACCTTCTCGTATGGTTTGTTTTATATCAAACTTGTCGCCTATTTCAAACATTTTTGGTATTTCGTCCCCCTCTATGTTTGGTATGTTGCCTCTTCCCAGGGCTGGACCGTAGCGACCTTTTATGTTGGAGTACACGCGAGATAGATAACTAGTGGCTTCTCGTGAACCTGTACGTAAAAGGTTCATAAGTTTGGATAATGCGGTCCGGACGATCCCCCTGTTCTTTTTGAATAACATCAAAAATCCGAAGTAGTACAATGCTGATCTCGCACGGGGGTTGTCGATGCCAAGTTTCCCTAGACCTGCATCCAACGTTTCTTTTGTCAGTTTTTTGATAAATCTGGCGTCCTCGGCGTCCATTCCCATGGAGGTCAGCACGCTGTTGACTAGATTATCGTAGCTCGCGTCTACTTTGTCTTGGGATGGCTTGTCCACTTTGTATTTCATTTGCGAAACGCTTTTGTCTAAAAGTTTTTGTAGTGTTTTTCTTTCTTTGGCGGTTAGCGCAGACGACGAATGAAAATCGTACAGGCCGTAGTTTTCCATGCCGTGCCTCATAATAAACTGCAGACGGATGCCTTCTTTGTTGAAATCAAGATCATTTGATTTTTTAATCTCCTCGATGTACATTATATCTGCTATTCTTAAGTCTTCCTCTGTCCTTGCCAATTGCTGTCGCAGCTGGTACCGGCGTGCAATTTCGTCTAACTCTGTGCGGGATGCTTTATCAGGGTCAAGTAGTCTTTCTATTGATGGAGCGCGCCCAGCATATTGTGCCGATATCGTTTTGTGATCTTTGGTCACAAACAACATCGGGCTAAATGCTGGGCTATTGGCCTTTTGCTTTTTCTTGGGTGGCATGACGTTCCCTTTGTAGCAGCGTCACACAATTTTTTTTATTGGAATTTCTCTCCATTTTAAGCTGGTGCATACCTTTGCCCACAGAAGATGTTGTTTTTCCAATAGAGTTTTGCTTTTCAGAAGGTGTACATCCTTGCAATAACCTTCGCATTGGATCAATTGGCACAAACGCCAAAAGACGTACGGGTAGCTCATAAATACTTTCCGTGTGCCTTTTTGGCGTTTAAAGCTTGGCTGGTCCCATAACCGCTCTATGGTCTTGAACATTCGACACAGTTTCACGTAGTGTGCGTGTGACAATTGCACCGCCTGCCACTTCCACGAGCTGAGGGTACCGGCAATGAATTCTTTGTGTTTGCGGTGTTTGTGGCTTAATTTGCACTTTTTTAAGGCGGTGAGCACCGCCGTAGGGGTGATGCTGTGTGCGTCTTTCAATGCGCTTTGGATTTTTGTGCGGGTGGTTGCGGGTAACTTGCATTTTATTTGGGCTTGGATGCTGCGCATGAAATTTTTGAAGTGCACCAGCCGGTTGTAGCGGTGAATCTTGTACAGCGTGCTGCGCACTCGGTCGTACTGCATCGTGTTCTTGACTTCGATACACATGCCTTCCCAGGCGACCACTGCGCAATCTTCGCACACACCAGACCCAACGCAGTCTATCAGTTGGCCGCTGCAGTCCGGGCACCTGTACATCGCAGCATGCATTTCGTACTTGTTCGGCTTTTTCGGAGGCGCAAACGCTTGCAGGTAGCCCGCTTCGTCCTCCGCTTGGATGTACGGCAGGCTGTCCAACAAATACTCGATCAACTCTTGGCCTTGCAGGCTCTTCTGTTTCTCCTCGTGCAGACGCAGGTATTGACCGGTACAAGTCTGCAATGAGCTCATCCATGCTGACGGCGGGTACGCTGAACGCCCTGGCATCGATCCACTGTTGTAAAGCCGGCGTCAGCAGCGGCAGTGCCATTTGACAAACACACCGCCACGCTTTGTTTATTGCCGGCCAAATACATAATTAATTTATGGGGCAGAGTCATAATTGGGTGGCTGTCATGTAAACTTTGTTGATACGTATGTACGTCATGGTTCCACTTACACAGCTGACGCCCAATTTGAGTTCATCGTCTGGTGCCAATTCTACAACCCCGGACAAACTCGCGTTTACAACGCCGTTATGATAAAAACGGCTTTGAATTTTTTCTACTTCTGGCACTGTAGTGTTTCGCTCCAGGATCACATGGCATAAACCATCAAGAGGAACATTATTAACCTCAATTTCGGCTTCACAGTTGACCTGTACTTGATACAAATGTGTTTCGGCAGACTCGTTGCGTATAACTTCGTCAGAGAGCCCATCGATATCGGTTTTAATTGTGCTGTTGAGCGGAGAATAGCGCTGTCTGCTAACCGTGCTGTCGATCCCAATCACGTGATCTATTTTAAAATAGTAATGTTGATTTGCCGCTAAATTCGGAGTGACGGAATAGCCGGATGTTGCTCCCATGTACGCGTAATTACGCACGACGTCAAAGTCCGTGATGTCTTGTGCGGTGTGTGTGTGCGCCATCGGATCGGTATTGCTAGCTATTAAAGTGTTGACTGCTTGCGTAAAGTCTGTAAGTTCATCAGAAGTGTGTGTGTGGCCTGGTATTGTTTGTTCAAACTCGAGATCACCGAAGGCGGTGTAATTTCTGCCATCGGCAGTTCGGTCGATTACAATGCCTACATGTCGCGCAATGGTACTTATAGGCAACTCGAAAGTGGTCGGCTGTAATAATTTTGATGCCAATGTGACACGATGAGCAGCGTGCCACAACACTCCGTCGTTGCTGTACACGATGTACCAGTGTAGCGGCTGACCATTGCCAAGTACTGGAGCAACGTCAGTACGAGGAGTCATTGTATAACTTTTGATCGCGACGGCTCCAGGAAGCTGGCAGGTTACCCATTGCCCTGGTGTAGATGCGTTGTCAATTTTTAAATCATTGCCTGGGTCTGCAATCGGGACCCCACTCTCGTACGTATCTAGCTCGCTGTGCCAGTTTGTATTGGGGTCTCGATCGAACAGTCTGTAACCTGCATCCTGTGACAACGACGACGAATGCTGAACAATGTAAGGTGCGGGGGTCGTGTTACTTGTCATCGTTGGTATTGGGTTCTGACTAAGGGAAACTTTGGCGAGGGGCTGGTCGTTGCCGCTGGAGTCGACCACGCGGATTTGGTCGGTGTTTGCATACATCCTAATGTTGTTTGTTGGTGGAGGCGGCGGAGCACTAGACTCAGTCAGTTGTAGTATACCCTCGGGCAATGACACGACGTCTGCTTCCAAGTCCAATACATTGCTGCCGTCGACTCTGCGTACTTTGTACGGACGTTCGTCTACTGGGGCCCCTGTGAGTGTGTTCATGGCTGTGATAATTACATGCACATACTTTTTTATGACCCTACGAGTACAAAGAAATACACAGGAGGGGGGATGCCAACATTACGGCC
>Ga0255773_10001966_pt1 | contig 19712 bp, 19 predicted proteins | sample 011ome_17_FD_179971 | JGI IMG/M metagenome (GOLD analysis project Ga0255773, IMG submission 179971) | Coastal salt marsh microbial communities from the Groves Creek Marsh, Skidaway Island, Georgia - 011502XT metaG (version 2) | ecosystem: Environmental > Aquatic > Marine > Intertidal zone >...
AAATTATTGAGTTTAAGCCTCAACTTTCTGATCTTGCTGAAAAAATTAAACCATTCATCTCCTAAGCAAGATTTTTTATAGTTTCCTCTATAAAATAACTTCATTTATTCAAAATCAAAGTATGAGCAACTCCAACAACCTCTCCTTGGATAAGAAAAATATTGATACGGTTTTGGTGTTGGACTTCGGCTCGCAATACACTCAACTTATTGCAAGAAGAATTAGAGAGTTGAATGTCTTTTCGATAATACTTCCCTGGGATGTTTCAACTGAAAAAATTAGATCCGTTAATCCGAAGGGAGTAATTTTATCTGGAGGCCCCGAATCAGTTACTGCAACTAATACTCCCAGAATCCCTAAAATTATTTTTGAATTAGATGTTCCTATTCTAGGTATTTGTTACGGGATGCAAACCCTAGCAGAGCAATTTGGGGGAAAGGTTTCTTCATCAAAAAAGAAAGAATTTGGCCATGCTAAAATCCTTTTGGAAAAATCATCATTGCTCTTTGATGGCTTTAGCTCTGTATCCTCAACTGATGTTTGGATGAGTCATGGAGATCATGTTGCAACTCTTCCAGATAAATTTATATTAATTGCCTCAACGACATCAGCTCCTATCGCTGCCATGGAGCATGCTCAAAAACCTATTTATGCATTACAGTTCCATCCCGAGGTTACTCACACAAAACAGGGCAATACAGTATTAGAAAATTTTACATTCAAAATATGTAAATGCGCTGCCGAATGGAAAATGGAAAATCTTATTGAGCAAAGAATAAATGAGATTAAAGCAAAAGTGGGAGATCAAAAGGTATTGCTCGGTTTATCAGGTGGAGTAGATTCATCTGTTACAGCAATGCTTTTAGATCAAGCGATAGGAAAAAATCTAATTTGCGTTTTTGTTGATAATGGATTGCTCCGAAAAAGTGAAGCTGAAGATGTAGAGAATTTATTCAAAGCTAAGATGGATTTAAATTTATTAGTTGTTGATGCAAAGAAAGTTTTTTATAGACACCTTAAAGGCATCTCAGACCCAGAGCAGAAAAGAAAAATTATTGGCAGAACTTTTATTGATGTTTTTGATAATGAAGCAGCAAAATTAAAAGATGAAATTAATTTTCTAGCACAGGGCACTATTTATCCTGATGTAATTGAATCTTCAGAGTCAGAATCTAAAGAGGCTAGGGTGATTAAATCTCATCATAATGTTGGAGGCCTTCCTGATGAAATGAAGATGGAATTAGTGGAGCCCTTGCGTGACTTATTTAAAGATGAGGTTAGAACAATGGGTTCTGAGCTCGGCCTGCCATTGGAAATGTTAAATCGACATCCATTTCCTGGTCCAGGTCTAGGAGTAAGAATTCTTGGCGAGATTTCTCAAGAAAAAGTTTTAATTCTTCAAAATGCTGATGCAATTTTCATTGAGGAATTAATTAAAGCTGACTTATACGACCATGTTAGCCAAGCATTTTGTGCATTTCTTCCAATTAAATCAGTTGGAGTTGTTGGTGATGAGAGGAGATATGCTGATGTGATTGCAATTAGAGCGGTTGAGACAGTAGATTTTATGACTGCTACTTGGGCTAGGCTTCCATATGATTTTTTGGCACACGTCTCAAATAGAATTGTAAATGAGCTAGAGGATGTTAGTAGGGTGGTTTATGATATTTCTAGCAAACCACCAGCTACTATTGAGTGGGAGTAGTAACATCGGCTGAAAGCCGCATAATTACTGAGTTTTTGCTGTTGTAAAAATGTTGTAAAGCCCCATTCCTATGTCTTCATTCTTAACATTGTTGTAAAGTCTTGCTACAGTTACACAGCATAAGTGTATCAAGTATGTTTCATAACAAACTTGAAGATGAAACACTCCAAGTTGCTCTTCCACTGTAAGAGTAAAAAATGAATTGGAGTGGATTGGAGACAGGTTTAGCAAGTATTGGTAGACAGCGAATTGACTATTTGAGTGATGAGCGAATAAGAGAGGCTATGCTGAAAGAGGGCTATGTGAAGACGTTTGAAGAGCGAACAAAAAGGAAGCGATACATACGCACACACACGCATAGAATGATTGCTAAAGCAGTGAAGAACATTGAAGCAGTAGAAAAGGGCACGTTTGGCAAAGGGCATATGAAAGAGAAAGAGGTGTTGAAAACTTTACAACAGCAGAAATGCTAAACTGTTGATGTTAAGGGAAATTGAATTGAAGTAACTGTGAAAGAAATAAAAATAAGAAGTGCTGAAGAAAATGATAGCAAAGACATTTTTGAATGGAGGAATGATGAACTCACACGCCAAATGTCACACACATCCAAAATCATTGAGTGGGAAAATCACAGCAGATGGTACTTAAACTCATTAAAGTCGGAAAATCGAATTTTACTTATTTGCGAAGATAACCGTAATGAAAAAATTGCCATAATTCGCTTCGATATTTCTGTATCGAATGCCATTATTTCTATCAACCTAAATCCAAATCAACGAGGTAAAGGTTTGGCAAAACCTTGTTTGGTTGGATCAATTGATTTTTTTTCTAAAGAATATATTGGAATCAAAAATTTAATTGCGGAGATTAAGGAAGACAACGTTGCGAGCCAAAAAACGTTTTTGGGAATCGGATTTGCCAAATATAATTTGGAAGAGAATGTCGGTTTCTATAAAAAAATTATTAGTGTGACATAACGATATAATGCCCCTTACGTTCGAAAAAATCATACCAACTCAGAATCAAAATGATGAATTATTCTTTTTGTTGAATAGTAGAAAATACTCCATCAGTCATACAAATTTGCCCTCAAAAAATGAGCACTCTGAATTTGTTTCTACTCATCCATACCGTATTTGGTATCTTATTTACAAAAATAGACGTTTATTTGGCTCTGTTTACCTTCACATTGATAATTCAGTAGGTGTCGATCTTATCGAATACACTGAAAGTGAGATTTTTTCAGTAATTAAATATGTTAAAGATAATCATAAGCCTCTGCCATCAATCAAATCTGTCAGAAGGCCTACATTCTTTATAAATGTTCCATCTGAAAATGAGCGCTTTGTTAAAAGTCTTAAAAATTTGAATGTGAATGAAATTCAGCGTTCATTTCTGATCTAAATCTAAGTGATCGATGTTTCTAATTCTCACATACTTTTGTGTTCAGTAAGGTAATTTCAGTTGTAAAGAGGATTTTGCCCTACGCAAAGCCCTGTTTTTACAGTGTTTTTTTCGAGTGCGACTATTGAGTGGGAATAACATGAAAAATATCTCAACACTAAATAAAAAAGATAATAAAGAATTTGATATATAATATATCTAGCATGTCAAAGGGAGAAATTATCATTTTTTGTTGGGTTTAGTGGAGGTGATTCTCCTGGAGAAACGCTTACAGTCATGGATACTATTGGCATTCAAAATATACACATTGAGAGGTTTTCCTTTGAAACTAATATTTCTTACGCAATACTAGATAAAATTTTTATTAAAAGATGAACTCAAGTTCCATTTAAACTCTTTTGCTAATTGGTTAAATTTACCTAAATCTATGACTCAAGATTCATTTAAAATTTTATCTTTGAAAAGGGAACATGTCCCTTCTGTTATTCAGCTCTTACAAGAACTTTCTGAGTTTAATCCTTCAATAGATGTCAAAAAAATGTGGAATTTATTTAAAGCCCAGACCAATGTGCATGCTTTGGTTGCTTGTGAAGGCAATAATATTTTAAGTTATGGCTCAATTCATATATATAGAAATATACGTGGTTCTAACATAGGCTTTATAGAAGATGTTGTTACATCTAGAAACCACAGAAATCGCGGTATCGGAATGAAATTATTGGATGCTTTAGAGAGGATTGCGAATGAAAATCAATGTTATAAAATTGTATTGCAATCAACAAAAAACAGTTCTGCATTCTATCAAAAGCTTGGTTTTTCTTTTAATTCTGGTTCTGGTATGGTCAAATTTACTTAGTTAAAAATTGATTTTTAGATGAATTTTTTAATAACAGGAGGCGCAGGTTTCATAGGCTCTGCAGTAGTTCGTCACCTGATTAATAACACTGATCATAATGTTTTAAATATAGATAAGTTAACTTATGCAAGCAATCTTGAATCAGTGTCTGCAGTATCCAATTCTGAAAGATATCAATTCCTAAAAATTGATATATGTAATATCAAATCATTAGAAGATGCCTTCATTGAATTTACACCAGATATAGTAATGCACTTAGCTGCTGAGACACATGTAGATAGATCTATCGAAGACCCTGACAATTTTATAATGAGCAATATCATTGGGACATATAATCTATTAAAAGTAGCCAAGAAATACTGGGCAACTTTGCCTAAAAACAAAAAAGCATATTTTAGATTTCATAATATTTCTACAGATGAGGTATTTGGAGACCTAAAAGATTCTAATGAATCTTTTAATGAGAGCACATCATATTTTCCAAGTTCACCATATTCCGCATCTAAAGCAAGCGCAGATCATCTCGTAAGGTCATGGCATAGAACTTATGATTTTCCAGCAATAATTACACATTGCTCAAATAATTATGGCCCATTTCAATTTCCAGAAAAACTAATACCAACTATAATTTTAAATGTAATTAATAAAAAGCCTATTCCAATTTTTGGTGATGGGAATCAAATTAGGGATTGGCTGCATGTTCAGGATCATGCAGAGGCACTAATTTTATGTGCTATGAGTGGTGAGGTTGGCGGTACTTATAATATTGGTGATAACAACGAAATTGCCAACATTGATTTAGTTCACAGAATACTGAAGGTGGTAGAAGGATTAGATCATCCCCTAATAGATAACTCTTTTGACTATAAATTACTCATTCAGTTTGTTGAGGATAGGCCTGGACATGATCAAAGATATTCTATTGACTCCTCAAAGATTAATAAAAAACTTAATTGGTATGCTAAAAAGAATTTTGATGATGGTATTGGTGAGACTGTAAAGTGGTATCTCGACAATCATCTTTTATACACATAACTATTTTCTTAATTTCAGTCTTTTGTAAATAATTCAGCTAAAATCAACATATGTATAAAGGAATAATTTTGGCAGGAGGATCAGGAACTAGGCTTTATCCATTAACACTTGGCCTTTCTAAGCAATTACTACCTATTTATGACAAGCCAATGATTTATTACCCTATCTCAATATTAATGCTTGCTGGTATAAGAGAGATTTTGGTGATCAGCACTCCTCTAGATATGCCTAATTTTAAACGTTTGTTGGGAGATGGTTCTCAGTTTGGAGTAAGCTTTGAATATGCAGAGCAGAAAGAGCCAAGAGGATTAGCTGAAGCTTTTATCATTGGTGAAAAATTTATAAATAAAAGCCCTATTTCATTAATTCTTGGAGATAATCTTTTTTACGGATATTCATTTCAAGAAATTCTTAAGAGAACTGTCTTAGAAGCAGACGGTGCAAAAATTTTTGGTTATTCAGTTAGCAATCCTCGAGAATTTGGTGTTGTTGAATTGGACGAGCAAATGCAGGTTTTATCAATAGAAGAAAAACCTCAATTTCCAAAAAGTAATACAGTAGTTACGGGCTTATATTTCTATGATAACGAGGTAGTAGAGATAGCAAAAAATTTGCAGCCATCTGAAAGAGGAGAAATAGAGATCACAGATATCAATCAGCTATATTTACAGAAAGATAAACTAAAATTTCAACTTCTTGGAAGGGGCTTCACTTGGTTGGATACAGGAAATCATGATTCTCTTCTTCAGGCCAGTTCATTTGTTCAAACAATTCAAAAACGTCAAGGGTTGAAAATTGCTTGCCTCGAAGAGATAGCGCTTCAAAATGGCTGGATCGACAAAGAAGAATTGCTTGTATCACTTTATAAATATGGCAAATCAGATTACAGCTCTCAAATTAAAAAAATTTTAAATCTTTGAGCTATTATGAAACAACCCAAACCAATGAATGAATTTGCATTGATGCAAGAAGAAGAGGGCAATTTACCACTTTTCTTTCCAAATATTCCGAAGAAAGCTGCTGAAAATGTTAATAGAGTTTTATCTGGAAGGTGGATTGGGCAAGGGCCCCTAGTAGACCAGTTTGAAATAGAATTTTCTAAAAATCTAAATATTGAATATAAATCATTTATTGCTGTAAATAGCGGTACTGCTGCCCTTCATTTAGCATATTTGTTGGCCGGTATTGGCAAAGAGGATGATGTGATATGTCCAGTTTTTACTTGCACAGCAACAAATTTACCATTAATTTATGTTGGAGCAAATCTAAAATTCTATGACGTTGGGCCTGCTTGCTTGAATGCAAACATCGAAGATATTCAAGCTCTAATTACCCCAGAAACTAAAGCAATTGTTACTGTTGATTATGGCGGCGTTCCTAATGATTATATTGCTTTGAGGGAGTTAGCTGATCAGCATGATATAAAAATAATTGCTGATCTTGCTCACTGTCTGGATGGTTCAATTAACGGGCAATCAATTCTGAAGTATGTTGATTTTGCAATATACTCTTTTCAAGCAATTAAAACTCTCACAACTGCGGATGGAGGCATGTTAGTTTGTCCGGATAAGTATGCTGAGAAAGCTAAACGTCTTAGATGGTTTGGTATTGATAGGACTGAAAAGCAGAAGGGCACATGGGAAAATGATATTTACGAAATAGGCTATAAATATCAAATGACCGATATCGCTGCTTCAATTGGATTGGCAGGATTAGAGGAATTATCTGAAACACTTAATCATCGCAGAAGACTTTTAGAAATTTACAGAGATCAAATGAAATTATTAGGCCTCAATCCCTTGCTGGAGGGTGATGTCCTGCCTTGCTATGATTTTACTCCCTGGCTAGCAACATATATTTGCTCAGACAATAGAGTGTCTATAATGAATGCTTTGAGAGATCATGGAATTGAATCTGCTCAAGTTCATTATAGAAATGATCGGTACAGTATTTTTAAACATTGGAGTGATAGAGAATTTCCAAACATGGATCAAATTGAAGAAAATTACTTAGTACTACCTTTGCATACAAAAATGACCGAAAGTGATGTAATTAGAATAGTAGAGGTAATAGCATCTCTTCAATAAATAAAATCAAGATATGGGTTTTTGTGGCCACTTCACCTGGTTGTGCTTTTGCAACTAAGGAGGCTCTGAATTGTTTATACTCAAAATCTCATAACCTGCAATTGGACTTGTGCCTATCTGTTCAAACCTCACAAGATGAAAATTACCTTAAATTACTTTATCCAAATGCGAATATCTTTTATCCAAACCTCTCTAGAATTGAAGGTTTAAAAAATCATCCAAGATACAGGAGCGCTATTCACTCCGAAATACTCAATCAGTCTTGGAAAAAGAAAACTGATGCAGAATTTGCCATTATAATGGACAATGATGTTCTTCTTACAGGCACCCAAGAAATTTGGGATGTATTAAAACTAATGGAATTAAGGCAAGCTGTTATCTGCGGAACAAGTTATCCAAAGCAGGCTGTATTATCCAGACTGATTGGCCGTAAAGAATATAAACCAATGAATGTACCCAATGTAATTTTTTCAATTTTAGATTTAAATTATTACAAAAAAATGCATACTCTATGCGATTTTAGTGATTTATTGCTAGATTCAAAAAATACTTTTTTTGATGATAGTTTTCCCAAGAAACTTCATGGCAAAATGATTGATACCGCAGCTAATTTATATACTCAACTATTAATAGATAAAAAAAAATATTTTATATTTTCATGCAAAAATACCTTTCACCCATATTATCCTGGCAGTATAAAAGATTTTTTAGTTGGCGGTCTAGAATCGCCAGAACTATATACCCTAAATGCACTTGACCTTAAGATTCATCATTTCAAAAAAATCTCATCTCCCAGTTTTCAAAATACAACACATAGAAAAAAAGCCTATAAATTTTGGAGGGCTAGAGTATTTAATCGTTTTGCATGAAAAAATTGAGCTTGGAGATTTTGCTAACAAATAATCTTAGTATTTAAAATGACAATTAATAAGATATTAAAAATATTAACAAAACAGCAAAAGGCAAGATTTGCGATTTTAGTTCTTTTTCAATTATTGGCATCCATCATTGATTCAATAGGTATTATATCTATATTACCTTTTTTAATGCTGATACTTGATCCGAGTCAGTTGAATGAAGGTGGGTATTTATCAGAAATATTTATTTATTTTCAGCATCAATATAATTTTGATATAAATTTTTTTCTTGTTTTTCTTGGTGTTATTTCAGCTAGTTTAATTTTTTTGTCAACGGTAATAAGGGCTTATATTCAATATCATCTTAATAAGTATATTGAGGATTATCGTATTTCGTTGTCTACACGATTATTTAATATTTATTTAAATTCTAATTACTCTTCATATTTCAAGCTCGGTACCTCCAATGCCTCTAAAACAATAATTTCTGAGGTAGATTATTTTATTGATAGAGTCTTTAGGGCCTTGGTGCTTGGTTTTGCGCAATCAATTTTTGTAATTATTTTAAGCTCAATTTTCATCTTTATAAATCCAATGGCTACCTTACTTGCTCTAGTTAGTTTCATGGTTTTCTACATTATTGTTTATAAGCTTTTGGGCAATTTTATCGAGAGCTATGGAAATTCTTTATCTCAAGCAAATGAGAATAGGCATAAATATATTTATGATTCAGTAAATATGATTAAATTGATAAAAATTAAAAATCTAGAAGATTTTTTTCTAAGGAAATATGAGGCCGCAGCCAAAATATCAGGCAATTCAATAACTAGATACATGACGGCAAACCAAACATCAAATTACATTATCGAGGGGCTAATTTTTACTGCAGTAATCTTGATCACACTTTTCTTGATAATAAACAACGGAGGGGTTGAAGCACCAATTATTCAAAAGTATGTACCTTTTTTAGCTCTTTTTAGTTACGCGGTAATTAGAATAAAGCCATCAATGCAAAGTATTTATGCGGGCATATCTAGTCTGAGGTTTGGTGATGCAATTATTGATAATCTTTTAAAGAATTACATCGCTAATGAGCATAAAAAAAATATTTTAATGAGTAATTCGATTAAGAATGAAATTAGTTTTATGGAAACAATTGAGTTAAAAGATGTTTCTTTCTCCTATGACGATTCAGATAGCTATCAGATTTCTAATGTCAATTTAAAAATTCATAAAAATCAACGTATTGGCATTATTGGAAAATCTGGTGCAGGCAAATCTACACTTCTAGACCTTTTACTGGGCCTCATAGAGCCATCTCTTGGGAAAATACTCATTGATAAAAAACTTTTAACTGTAAAAAATCATGATGCCTGGCAAGAAAAGATAGGTTATGTACCTCAACAAGTATCTCTGCTAAATGATTCTTTGATTAAAAATTTATTAATTGATTTAGATATTACGGAAGATAGAATTGCTTTCGCTCATAAATGTTTAGAATTTGCTCAACTACAGGAGTTTTCCAGCAAGCTAGATGTCAAAAATTTAAATCAAGCTATTAATGAAAATACAATTTCAGGTGGGCAGAAACAACGACTTGGAATAGCAAGGGCCCTCTTTAGAAATCCTGAAATTTTAGTATTAGATGAGATAACAAATTCGCTAGATAAAGAGATGGAAAAGGAAGTCATGGATACAATTTATAGTATTAAAAATAAAACAATTATATTAGTAACGCATAATGAAAATATTCTGCACGAATGTGACCAGATTATTACTTTTGATAATGGATCAGTTATAAATCTAAGCTCAAAATACTAAATTAATATAGAAACCTATTATAATTATAGTAAACAAACACAACCTTACTTAATAAGCATTATGAGCTTTTACATACAAAATACGCCAATCGGAGAGCATCATCTTCCCTATATTATTGCCGAGCTGTCTGCAAATCATAATGGTTCTTTGGAGAGGGCTAAATTGTCTATTAAGGCAGCAAAGGAGAGCGGTGCTTCAGCAGTGAAAATTCAATCATACACGGCTGATACCATGACTATTGATTCAGATTCACCTGAATTTTTAATTAAGGGTGGTTTATGGGATGGTTATACACTATATGATTTATACAAAGAGGCGGAAACTCCATTTGAATGGCATGAGGAATTATTTCGCTATGCAAAAGAAATTGATCTCACAATTTTTTCCTCCCCTTTTGATGAAACAGCAGTAGATATGCTAGAGGAACTTAATACTCCTGCATATAAAATTGCATCGTTTGAGCTAGTGGATTTACCACTAATTAAGTATATTGCAAAAACAAAAAAGCCATTGTTTATGTCTACAGGAATGTCGTCTGAGCAAGAAATTTCAGAAGCTATTTCTGTTGCAAGAGAGGGGGGTTGTGAAGACATTTTATTATTTCATTGCATCAGTAGCTATCCAGCTCCGATTCAAGAAGCAAACTTATTACAAATGTTGCAATTAAAAGAAAAATATAGCGTTGAAATTGGCTTATCTGATCATACGATGGGAAATACTGCAGCTATTGCAGCAGTATCATTGGGGGCTTCTGCAATTGAGAAGCACTTTACATTGAGTAGAGCTGAAAAAGGTCCAGACAGCACTTTCTCAATGGAGCCTGATGAGTTGTCAGCTTTAGTATTAGAAACTAATAATGCAAGTTTAAGTCTTGGAACTGCATCATTTGATAGACCAGATATTGAAAGTGGCAATATTCTTTTTCGAAGATCTATCTATTTTGTTAAAAATTTAAAAGCTGGGCATATTATTGAAGATGGTGATATAAGAAGAATCAGGCCAGGTTTTGGGTTGAAGCCTAAATTTTATGATGAAGTTATAGGCGCTAGTCTTAAGCAAGATGTTTGTAGAGGTCAACCGGTATCATGGGATACATTAGAGCAAAAAATATGAGTGGATTTTGATAATAAGGAGAAAAGGATAGATTGCGCAAAGAGCCTTAATTCTATCTATACTTTGCGTGTCATTGCTCCCCAAGAAAAAACAAACAACGAAAAAACTTTTGTAAACTGTGTTGGAGAATTGCCTTATGAAGCATCTTTAAATAGCAGCTACATTATAAGAATTCTTCATCATTGCAAACCTTTGAATAAAAGTTAGTAAAATATTTTTTAATTATGGCCATAAATGTTACGCAAGCAGTTTCTTTAAGAAAATCGACTAGAGGTTTTTTAACAAAATCAATCAGTAACTCTCTTATTAAAAAACTGCTCCTGAAATCATCAAGATCTCCTTCGGGAGGCAATCTTCAGCCTTGGAGGATTTTTGTAATTAACAAAAGATCGATGAATCAATTTCTTGAATTTCAAAAAAATCATCCTGATTTTGATGATCCAGAATATGACATATACCCACCAAATTTAAATGAACCCTATAGGTCCTCCAGATATAAGCTTGGAGAAGATATGTACTCTTTGTTAGGTATTCCAAGAGAAGATAAGATGGCTCGCATGGAGCAAGTAGCCAAAAACTTTAATTTCTTTGGCGCACCTGCAGGTCTATTTTGTTTTGTAGATAGGCAGATGGGACCGCCTCAATGGTCTGACTTAGGAATGTTTTTACAAACTTTTATGTTATTGGCGCAAGAGTCAGGAATTTCAACATGCGCCCAAGAGTGCTGGTCATTAAAACATCAAATGGTTAAGAAATTTGTGAGAGCTGATGACAGTTTGATGCTTTTTTGCGGTATGGCTATAGGATATGAGGATACTGACAATCCTATTAATCAGCTTAAAGCTTCTAGAGAGCCTATAGAAAATTGGGCTGAATTTATATAATTAATTAAGTTGTATTATAGAAAAGAAATAGATGGTCTAAGAGCTATTGCTGTAATAGTGGTAATGTTATTTCATGGCGGTTTTCAATTTTTTTCTGGTGGATTTTTGGGAGTAGATATTTTCTTTGTGATTAGTGGATTTTTAATCACCTCATTAATTTTCATTGAAAGGCAAAAAAATTCATTCTCATTAAAAAATTTTTACGAAAGAAGGGTTCGAAGATTATTGCCTGCTCTTTTTTTGATGATGCTTGCATGTATTCCATTTGCGATATTGATGATGCAGCCTGATGACCTTCAAAATTTTGGCCAAAGCCTAGTAAGTACTTCCTTGATGTCCAATAATATCTTACTTTATTTAACCTCAGGTTATTGGGATCTCGCCTCTGAGTTTAAACCTCTGTTGCACACATGGAGCCTAGGATTGGAAGAGCAGTATTATATATTTTTTCCTCTCTTGGTCATTCTTATTTGGCGATTTTCGTACTTGCAGATAATTTATCTCTTTCTTATTATTTCCCTTGCAAGTCTTGTATTTTCCTTCTTTATACAAGAGCAATATCCAGAGGCTGACTTTTATTTACTTCCCTCTCGTATTTGGCAGCTTGGTGCAGGAAGTTGTCTTGCATTGTTATTATTGAAATTGAAAGACCCGTTTATTGCATTTAATTTGGTATATTGTCAGATATTATCCTTTATTGGCTTGGTACTTATCTTTGCTCCAATAGCCTTTTTTAAAGATGATACTGCATTTTTAAATATGTATAAGCTCTCAGTTGTAATAGGAACCCTGCTGATTCTCGCTTTTGCTAGTAAAAATACCATTGTAGGCAATATCTTAAGTATTAGATATTTAGTAATTATTGGCTTAATGAGTTATAGCCTATATTTGTGGCATCAACCACTTTATGTATTTTTAAGAATTTACAGCCTCATAGAACCTAGCCAATTTATGTTTTTAATTATGTTTTTCCTTTCCTTTCCCATCTCTTATTTAAGTTGGAAAGTAGAAAAAATCTATCGAGATAGAAAAAAAACAAGCTCAAGATTAGTTTATGTTTCCGTAATTGCAGCAATGACAATTTCAGTTACAAGTGGATTGTTATTTACACAAACATATGGATTCTACAGATCATATCCCGAACTCAGCTCAAAATTTTCATTACAGGATCAACCTAATACTATTAATCCAGATACCGCTTTTTTAATTTCAGCAACAGACGAATTAAATACAAATTTTGAAAATAGTAATTTGAATCATAAAAAAGTAATAATTATCGGTGATAGCTTTTCAAGTGACTTCATAAATATGGGAAGAGTAAATAATTATTTTGAAAACTCTTCGATAATAAAGCCAAAATATAATTGTTTTAACTATGATGATATAGCTTCAAATGTAAATGAATTAATTCAAGAATCAGATTTTATAATCATAACCTATAGATTTCTTAAAAAAGGCCTACAAAGAAATTGCTTAGAATCAAAAATTAAACTGTTATTAAGCTTAAATAAAAAATTTATAGTTATAGGCCCAAAGGATTTTGGCTACAACATAAATGCACCCTTGAGACGCAAAATTTATTCTTTTGAAGCCAAGCCGAGCGAGAAGATTATAAAATTTAATGATTATATGAATAGTCTAGTTCCATCTGAAAACTATATTGATTTAATTAAATTGCTAAGAACCCAAGAAGGCAAAATTCCTCTATTCACGCCTGAAAAAAAGTTAATTTCTTATGACAGGGCCCATTTAACATTTAATGGAGCAATTTTTGTTGGAAGAAAGTTATTTGATGATCCCAAGCTATCAATCCTACTCTAATTTGTATTTATCCCATTCAAATTGGCACTTGAGCATATTGTTACATGTGTATAAAATGAACTTTTCTTAATTAATGAGATTTAGATGGAAACAAACCAAAAAGATATACAAGATATAAAAAAGTTTTTTAACTCATATTCAAAAGGTTTTTCAAGTATTTATACAGAAGATGACAAATCTAGAAATTTTTTCAATAAACTAATGGATAAATGGTTTAGAGAGGGGGTATATAAAAGATATGAAAATACTCTTGCTGAAACCCAAAAAAAATCTATTAGAACAGTCCTCGACGTCGGATGTGGCCCTGGCCATCATACGATAGCTTTTTTACATCAAGGAAAAGATGTAACAGCCTTAGATGTTGCAGATGAGATGGTTGAATTGACAAAACAAAAAGTTATGCAATTTGATGGTACATCCAGATGTGACTATATAGTAGACGATTATATGGCACACTCATTTGATCAAAAGTTCGATGCAATTTGTGTCATGGGATTTTTTGATTATGTTGCTGATCCAGTTACAGTTTTAAAAAAACTCATATCAGAAGCAAATAAAGAGATATATATTTCTGTTCCAAACGAGAGTGGTTTGCTTGGGCTCCAAAGAAAAATTCGATATAGGTTAAAAAATTGTCCTTTGTATTCATATTCTCGAGAATATTTAGATTCTTGCCTGAGAGAAGCTGGATGTATTGATTTTACAGAAATTAAAACTGAGCCAAGAGGATTTTTTGTCACAATTAGAATACCAGAATAAAAAAAAATCCTTTTTTTTATCAGTTGATTTAGAAGATTTCACCTATGACACTTATAGGAGTCTCGGGCACGAACCCTTAGTTAATTTTGACGCTTTAGAAAAATCCTATGAAGTAATTAACAATTTTTCTAGGGACTTTTTGGGATCAAAAAAAATTACTTTTTTTACAACTGGCACAGTTGCGATTACTCATCCAAAACTTCTAAAAAGAATTGTTGATGAAGGGCATGAGGTAGCTTGCCATTATCATTTCCACGATATGATGACCTCGCAATCCACGGATGAGATAGAAAAAAATTTAATTTTAGCCAAGAATGCTATTAGTGCAGCTTGTGGAATTGAACCAAAAGGTTTTAGAGCACCAGCATTTTCTATTCCAAATGAAAGACTGGAAGTTTATGAGGTTTTATCTAAGCACTTTTCTTATGACTCAAGTTATATCTTAAATATAGATAACCAGTCAATTGATTTTTTGAATTCACAACATCCATTTGATAAAAAAGATTTCATAGAATTACCTATCATTACTTATAAATGGTTAAGGAGGTTTAACTTAAAATCAGGAGGCACTTTTTTTAGACTGTTTAGTTTAAATATTATCAAGAAAGTTTTGGAGCAAAGTATCAAGGCCGGACAAACTCCAATGATATATTTGCATCCATATGATTTTCTTTTTAAGCTGGAGTTTAAAGTCCCATTACATATTTTTTTGGAGAATAATTCAATGATATATGGAACATATAAATACCTCAGACAATTTCAATGGTTAAGATTGAATAATAAAAGTACACTAAAAAAACTTAAAAAAATTTCAGCAGACTACGATCATATCGGTCCAATAGGCCATAATCTCTAAAAAGCTTTGAAATCGAAATCCATTCTTTTTTTTTGTGGTGATGGGGACTCCTTAGTTGATTTTAGAGGAAACCTTATCAAAGAGTACATTCAACTGGGCTATAAAGTTTATGCAATTGCTCCTTATATAAAAGAACATAACAAAAAAAAATTGGTTGATTGGAATGTCAATTTGAGAATCATAAATTTTCAAAGGAAAAGCCTGAATCCAATCTCCTCTGCAAGAAGTTTTGTTGAATTGTGGAGAAATATTAAATCTATTTCTCCAGATATTATCTTTTCATATACTCATAAGCCAGTAATTTTTGGCGCTTTAGCAGGCTATCTTTGCAGAGTTAAAAAAATAGTTTCATTGATAACCGGAACGGGGCATATTTTTGACAGTTATAATTTTATTACTAAACTCAAGCGATTTATTGGGTTAACCGGATTTAAATTAGCTTTATTTACTAGCACACATGTAATTTTTCAAAATAAAGATGATAAAAAGTTATTTCTTGATCTGAAATTATCTTCTCAAGCCAAGTCATCCGTTGTGAATGGTTCTGGTGTAGACTTAGACCATTTTCAGGTTGAGTCTTTTCCAGAAAAATTGACCTTTTTGTGCCTTGCACGTTTGATTGAATCGAAAGGTTTGAGGGAATATGCTAAAGCATGCGAAATTGCGCGCAAATCTATCCCTGATGCAAGATTTTTGCTTGGAGGTCCAGTAGATCTCCACAATGATGCAATCAATGTAAAAGAAATTAAGGAAATTTGGAAAGAAAAATACGGAATTGATTATTTGGGATATATAGAAGACCCAAGAGAGGCTATCAAAAATTGCAGCGTATATGTATTGCTTTCATATAACGAAGGCACTCCCAGAACTGTGCTTGAATCAATGTCAATGGGAAGACCTATCATAACAACTGATGTTAATGGATGTAGAGAGACAGTCAAACATATGGAAAATGGCTATTTAGTTCCTCAGTTTGATTATATTGAAACTGCAAATCATATGATTTCCTTTAATGATAAATATCTCATCAAAAAAATGGGGAATCAATCTAGAATATATTGCTCTAATAAATATGATGTTCATAAAGTCAATAGTTCTATTTTAAAAATTATAAATCAATGAAGACAGCAATAGATTCACCTCTCATATCTATCATTATTCCCCATAAAGATGATGCACTATTTTTAAAAAACCTTGTACATGAACTAGCGCTTCAAACATTGAGTAGTTTTGAAATTATTATTGTGGATTCTTCTCATAGTGAAATAAAAGTAACCAAGGATATATTTCGAGATGATCTGGGCCTCAGCATAAAAATTATTCATACTAAAAATACTTTTCCTGGAAAGGCTAGAAACCTTGGAGTTCATCATGCGTCAGCAAAATATATTGCTTTTATTGACTCAAAATCTATTCCATCAAATGACTGGCTACAAAAAAATTATGATTTATTAAAATTCTCAGATTCAAAAGTTATACTGGGATTATTTAAGGCATCAGACAATAATCTCAATTTTTTTCAAATGCTCTTAAAAGCATCTTCTTATGGAAATTTAAAACATGTCAGCGTTCCAGGCAGTCTCATGGCAAAAGATATCTTCTTATCTAGCGGGGGTTTTAATGAGATAGTTGGAGCGGGTGAAGATATTGAATGGATTGAGCGCTTACATAAATTAAACTTTAAGGTGACCATTACAAACCAAATTAACTTTTTTTATATTGGATTCCCTGAGACTGTTCATAAAGCAATTATAAAATGGGTATTTTACAGCTTTGAAAATGCAAAAATTAACATCTTGCAAACTCAAAAGTCTCTTTATTTCATTTTATTTATGTCATTAATTCTGTATTTTATTTATTCTTGGAACTACATGTTTACTCAAGGAGAATGGATCAAAAGCCCATATTTTGTTCCAAATTTGAACACCATAGTGTGGTCTGTTTTGCTTCTAATTTATGCATTGGCAAGGGGGATCATCATGCCTTTAATTAAAAAAGAAAAATTTCTATATATCTTTCCTGCTAGATGGATTCTTATTGCAGCATTAGGTTTTTTAATCGATATCTCTAAACTGCCTGGCAGAATTTATGGCTTATACAGAATTTATTTCCCTATTAATACTAAATAAGAATTAAATTTGAGTAATTTTTAGTTTATGTATGAACAAAGATTTATGCTTAAAGCGCTAAAGCTTGCAAAAAAAGCACATCAGATGAATGAAGTGCCGGTAGGAGCTATCATAATTCATAATAACCTTGTTATAGGTTCAGGATATAACAAAGTAATTGGAAATAATTCAGTAATAGCCCATGCAGAAATTATAGCTATCAATGAAGCTAGCAAATTTTTAAATAATTACAGATTACTAAATACCACCCTATATACTACTCTTGAGCCTTGTCATTTTTGCGCTAAAGCTATCGTTGATGCAAGAATTAAACAAGTTTACTTTGGAGCATCTGAACCGAAGACTGGAGCAATAATCTCAGTTGATAATTTTTTTGAAAAACCGTATTTAAATCACAAGGTCTCTTTTAGCTCTGGATATTTTCAAAGCGAGTCAGCATCACTTTTAAAATCATTTTTTCAAAATAGGCGTCAAAATTAATTTTTGATTTAAAAAATCATATTCTTGAGAGCAAAAGAAATCAAAGCTCTTACTTAATTTCAAGCCATACTGGGCAATGATCCGATGGTTTTTCCATTGCTCTAGCCTCATAATCTATTCCGGTTTTTAGCATAAATGGGACGAGGTTGCTTGAGATCATGATGTGATCAATTCTCAGACCTCTTTTTGGCTCATCATCAAACATTCTAGAGCGATAATCAAACCACGAATATATAGATCTATCATCAGGGTTTTGTTTTCTCCATGAATCTACAAAGCCTAAGTCCCTAATTTTATTCCACATTTCAATTTCTTCTGGAAGAAATGCTGTTTTTCCTTCTCGTAACCACCTCTTTGCATTCTGTTCGCCTATGCCAATATCTAGTTCTGTGGGAGCAACATTAAAGTCTCCCATCACAATCAAATTCTCTTCAACTTTTTTTAGTTTTTTTATGTGATTTTCTAGATCATCATAAAACTTAATTTTCCTTGGAAATTTAGTTTCATGTGCTCTATTTTCTCCCTGTGGAAAGTACCCATTCATTATCGTAATTTTTTTTCTTTTCCATTTGAAAGTAGCTTGAATAAATCTTTTTTGATCATCCTCTGAATCACCTAAAAAACCCTTTTGAATATTTTCTGGTTTTTGCTTGCTTAGAATTGCTACACCATAGTGACCTTTTTGCCCCCAAAACTCAGGGTGGTATCCAATCTCTTTAATTTCATCAATTGGAAAGTCAGGATCATTAACTTTAGTTTCCTGTATTCCAATGACATCAGGGTCGAGTGTATCCCTTAGATGAATAAGTTGGTGAGGGCGAGCTCTGATACTATTTATATTAAAGGATACAATTTTCATATTTTATGCAGCTTTAGAAATGTAAAAACTTTGATTTAGTATTATATAGTCTGAAAGTATTTGCGCACCTTCATTCAGGAGATAGTCATTGTCAATGTCTATCCCAAGATTCTTTTCGCTGTCTTCAGTTTCTTTGGCATCATTGAAATCCTCCATAGCCTTGAACGAACCAAACGTTTCCAGGTTAAGCAAGGCGCGTCTCTTATTTTCTGTGTTTAAAGCCCATGACTGCCTTTCTTTTTTTTCAAGTTTTCTATCGGTTAAGTTCAAAGAAATCGCCTCTTTATTTTTTTGGATCTCATACCTTTTCCTTAAGTCTAGGATGTATTGAAAGTCTGGGCTTTGTTTAACTCTTTTTAAATGCTTATCATTTAATTGAGAGATCAAAGATGATTCCATCAAAAATTTCTCAAAACGGATGGGTTTAATCTCGTCCCATGGAAGAGCTGTTTTATATGAACTTTCACCAATTTCTTCTATATCCCAGGTACTTGGTAATGAAATATCGGGATGTATGCCTTTGCTTTGCATCCCAACTCCAGTGACTCTATAAAATTTTGATTCAGTAATTTTGATCTGCCCAGAGCTCAAATTATCTAATTTTTGGACAGTCCCTTTACCAAATGTTTTTTGCCCAATTATTATCCCTCGTTGGTAATCTTGAATGGCTCCTGCAAAAATCTCTGAGGCAGAAGCAGAATATCTATCAACCATAACCGCCATTGGTTTTTTCCAAACTTGCTGGGCTCTAGCATCTCCCCAGGGTCTTACACTGCCATTGCTGTCTTTTACTTGTAATGTTGCTCCAGAGGAAACAAACAGTCCAGTTAATTTATTTGCCTCAAAAAGTGAGCCGCCAGAATTACCTCTAAGGTCAATTAAAACAGCATCAACATTTTGATCATTAAACTTTCTTAGTATGGTTTCAACATCTCTTGAGCTGCTCCTAAAATTTGGATCTCTATTTCGCCATGCATCAAAATCTATATAAAAGGTAGGTAGATCAATTATGCCAATTTTTATTGTTTGCAAATTTCTTTTGATTT
>Ga0255773_10001970_pt1 | contig 19706 bp, 17 predicted proteins | sample 011ome_17_FD_179971 | JGI IMG/M metagenome (GOLD analysis project Ga0255773, IMG submission 179971) | Coastal salt marsh microbial communities from the Groves Creek Marsh, Skidaway Island, Georgia - 011502XT metaG (version 2) | ecosystem: Environmental > Aquatic > Marine > Intertidal zone >...
GATGTACGAATTGGGCGAAGAGAATGCCATTGTTATTCACCTCACATTGATTCCCTATCTCACTGCTGCAGGAGAGTTAAAGACCAAGCCCACGCAACATTCCGTTAAAACCTTGATGGAAAGTGGGATCAAGTCAGATGTTTTGGTTTGTAGAACAGAACATGAATTGTCTGAGGACTTGAAAAAAAAATTAGCACTCTTTTGTAATGTTAAGCCAGAAGCCGTAATTCAATCTATAGACGTAGATACCATCTATGATGTCCCTATGAAAATGTTGGAGGAGGGATTGGATCGAGTGGTTTTAAATAAACTTAAACTGCGCCAAAAGTCTGAACTCAATTTAGACCATTGGAAGTCTTTTTTAGAAAAGTTTAAAAACCCCAAACAAAAAGTCAAAATCGGGTTGGTGGGAAAATATGTTGAGTTACAAGATTCCTATAAATCCATTTTAGAGGCCTTGATCCACGCCGGTGCCGTCAATGAGACTGAGGTAGAGGTGGTGAGTATCCATTCTGAATTTTTGAATCAGATCAATGCCCAGGAACAACTCAAGGAACTCCACGGATTGATTGTCGCTCCGGGATTTGGTGGTCGAGGAATTGAAGGGAAAATTGATGCCATTAGCTATGTCAGAGAAAACAAAATTCCCTTTTTTGGGATATGCTTGGGAATGCAAATGGCAGTCATCGAGTATGCCAGAAATGTATTGATGCAACCCAATGCCAACTCGACCGAGATCGATGAAGACACGGACTACCCCGTAATTGATATCATGGAAAGTCAAAAAGGGATCGTCAATAAAGGAGGAACCATGCGACTGGGAACTTGGGACTGTGATTTGGTCACAGGCAGTAAAGTCGCTGAGGTGTATGGAAAAAATAAAATCACAGAGCGCCACCGTCACCGTTTTGAGTTTAACAATCAATACAAAAAAGAGGTTTTTGAAAAGGGAGCTTTGAAAGTTTCAGGGGTCAACCCGGAAACCGATTTAGTAGAAATTGTCGAGAATCAAGATCACCCTTGGTTTGTGGGGGTTCAGTTTCATCCCGAATATAAAAGTACCGTTTCCAACCCACATCCTTTGTTTGTAGCCTTTATCAAAGCCAGTATTGACTATCTTAGCCAACAGCAACCGAACTAAAACCCATGGAAGAAAGAAGATTTGATCCCTACCAATTTATTGGATTCATTTTGATTGCATTGATCCTTACCTGGATGATGTATGTCAATCAGCCAGAACCAGGGGACAACACCGCAGCACCTCCCGAAAATACTGAGGTAGCAGCAGAGGAGACTCCTACTGCTCCACCCACTCAAACGAATGATTCCCTTCAAAAAATCAATCTTCAAAGTACTTTTGGAATTTTTACCAACTGGATGACCGATCAAGGAGGCAGCCTTCAACTATTGGAAAATAAAGACCTATTGCTTGAAGTCAGTCCCAAAGGAGGGATCCTTACTCGGGTGCGACTTAAGGATTATACGGATTACAAGGATCAGCCGCTGGAATTGATAAAGGAAGGAAACAACCAATTCAATGTACAGTTTTCCACCAAGGACGGTCGAAGACTGAATACCAAAGATTTTTATTTTTCGCCCCAACTGAGTTCCGAGAACGGAAAACAAAAACTGTCCCTCAAAGCCACCATTGCTCCCAACCAATATTTGGAGTTTGTTTATGCCATAGACGCGGAACGGTTTTTGGTTGATTTCAGTATCCAATCTTCTGGCATCGCTTCGCTATTGGACAGCAGTGAACCTGCTTTAATGACATGGGAAACCCGTGCCTATCGGAATTCCAAAAGCATTGATTATGAAGGTCGCTATACCGAACTCACCTATGGCTATGAAGGGGATAAAGTTGACTATTTGTCACTTTCTGGTACTGATGAAGAATCCCCAGAGGAAATTCGATGGGTCTCTTTTCGACAACATTTTTTCAGTGCCATTCTGATTCCCGAAAAGCCGATTGATCAGTTAACGGTGACTTCCGATAACCTAGCGGAAGACAAATCATTGGAGGAGGTTTTTACCAAAAAATTTGGGATTCAAATCCCATTGGCATATCAAATGGGTGAATTTGGCAGTCGCTTTGAATATTACTTTGGTGTCACGGACTATCAGACGTTAAAATCTTATGATCGGGATTTGGAATCCTCTATCCCCTTGGGTTGGGGTATTTTCGGTTGGCTCAATCGATTTATCTTTTTGCCTTTGTTTGGTTTCTTGTCCTCTTTCTTTCCCCATGGTATCGCCATTATTGTGATGACCATCATCGTTCGATTGGCCATGTCTCCGGTCACCTATAAGTCCTATGTTTCTCAGATCAAAATGAAAGTCTTGCGACCTGAAATCGAGGAGCTGAACAAGAAATACAAAGACAATGCGGTCAAACGTCAGCAAGAGACCATGAGCCTTTACAATCGTGCCGGAGCCAACCCTATGGCCGGATGTATCCCTGCTTTGTTACAGCTTCCTGTATTCTATGCCCTTTTTACTTTTTTCCCGGTTGCTTTTGAGCTGCGTAAAAAGAGTTTCCTTTGGGCCGATGATTTGTCCTCCTACGACTCGGTTTTGGATTTGGGATTCAACATACCCTTTTATGGTGACCACGTCAGTTTGTTTCCCATCTTAGCTTCCATAGCCATTTTCTTTTACACCCAGATGACCACTGGGCAGCAGACCATGCCCCAACAGCCTGGTATGCCCAATATGAAGATCATCATGTACCTGATGCCATTGATGATGTTGTTTTTCTTTAACAACTACGCCAGTGGATTGAGTTTGTACTATTTTGTTTCCAACCTCTTGACCATTATTTTGATGTTGGTGATCAAGAATTACATCATAGACGACGATAAAATCCACGCCAAAATCGAGGAAAATAAAAAGAAACCCAAAAAAGCGGGTGGGTTTTCAGCCCGTTTGCAAAAGGCGATGGAAGAGGCTGAAAAGCAAAAAAAAGCCCGCGGTAGATAGGTCTAAGCTAAAGAATCAGAATTTAATTTCTTGGCGTAACTTTGCGCTATGAAAAAGAAAAGGGTCATTGTAGGTTTGTCCGGTGGTGTTGATTCCAGTGTAGCCGCCCATTTGCTTATCCAACAGGATTACGAAGTCATCGGCCTCTTTATGAAAAACTGGCACGATGAGTCGGTGACCCTCTCCAACGAGTGCCCTTGGCTGGAAGACAGCAACGATGCCATGCTGGTGGCTGAAAAGTTGGGAATTCCTTTTCAGACCGTGGATTTAAGTGCCGAATACAAAGACCGCATTGTGGACTATATGTTCGATGAATACGCCGCTGGAAGAACCCCCAATCCCGATGTATTGTGCAACCGGGAAATTAAGTTTGATGTTTTTTTAAAGATCGCCCTTTCCTTGGGTGCCGATTATGTGGCTACGGGGCACTATTGTCAAAAGGAAACGCTTTCTACCGAAAACGGCAGTGTTTACCGATTGATGAGCGGTGCAGACGGCAACAAAGACCAATCCTATTTCCTTTGCCAGCTGACCCAAGAACAGTTGGCCAAAACCTTGTTTCCCATCGGGCATCTTCAAAAAGCGGAGGTAAGAGAAATCGCTCGCAAATTGAATTTGGTAACTGCCGAAAAAAAAGATTCCCAAGGACTTTGCTTTATCGGAAAAGTGAGTTTACCCGATTTTTTACAACAACAACTACAGCCCAAAACTGGTAACATCATTGAGATTCCCGAAGATTTTTACGCGAGTAGGGCGCCAGCACAAAGCCTGATCGCGCAATCCCAAAAAACTACTTACCAAACCGGCGACGGAAAAATTGTGGGAACCCACCAAGGGGCTCATTTTTTTACCATTGGCCAAAGAAAAGGTTTGGCCGTAGGAGGAACCCCTGAGCCGCTGTTTGTGATTGATACCGATGTAACCAAAAATGTGGTCTATGTAGGGCAGGGTAAAGACCACCCTGGTTTGTATCGAAAAGCCCTCAAGGTTAAGACCGATGAGGTGCACTGGGTAAGAGAGGACCTACGCCATATTGAAGGAGCAGAAATAAAGGTGTTGGCCAGAATACGATACCGTCAACCCCTCCAAAAAGCAAGGTTAATTTTACAAGCCGATGGGCTTTATGTGCAATTTGATCAACTCCAATCGGCCATTACTTCGGGGCAGTTTGTGGCTTGGTATGAGGACGAGGAGTTGTTGGGTTCGGGGGTGATTGCCTGAACAAACATTTATAAATATAGTTAACAAATACTCTGACAGCTACCAATACTTTTTAGGATGCATTTATGGCTCCGATACTTCCGAAAACGCTATCTCCACTTGATTGTGCAGGATGTCTTCAAAAGTTTCTCTTTTTCGGATCAAGTGGGCTTTGCCTTCGTGCCATAATACCTCTGCGGGCCGGTAACGGGAATTGTAGTTGCTGGCCATCGAAAAACAGTAGGCACCAGAATTGCGAAAGACCAACAGATCGCCCTCGGTGATCTCCGCAATCTTACGGTTACTCGCAAAAGTGTCCGTCTCACAGATATAGCCGACGACGGAGTAAAAACGTTCTTTTCCTTTGGGATTGGAAAGGTTTTCGATGTGGTGGTGGGAGCCGTAAAGCATGGGCCGGATCAGGTGGTTAAAGCCACTGTCCACTTGGGCAAAAACAGTGGAGGTGGTTTGTTTGACCACGTTGACCTGGGTAACGAAATGCCCAGCCTGACTGACCAAAAACTTGCCGGGTTCAAAGATCAATTGCAACTCACTTCCATATTCTTTGCAGAAAGCCACAAACCTCTTGGAGAGTTTTTCTCCTAATTCTTCGATATTCGTTTCGATGTCGTTCTCATGATAAGGCACTTTAAAACCACTGCCAAAGTCCAGAAACTCCAACGCTTTAAAATGCTTGGCGGTGTCGAATAGTATTTCTGCGGCATGGAGGAATACGTCAATGTCCAAAATATCACTACCCGTATGCATATGTATCCCATTGATGTTCATGGCGGTATTTTCTACAATGCGAAGTAGGTGTGGGATTTGATGAATGGAAATACCGAATTTGGAATCGATATGGCCAACAGAAATATTGCTGTTGCCCCCGGCCATTACATGAGGATTGATACGGATACAAACCGGTGTTTTGGGATGGCGCGTACCAAACTGCTCCAAGAGGGACAGATTGTCGATATTGATCTGAACGCCCATTTGGGCAACGCTTTCGATTTCTTTTAAAGAAACGCCATTGGGAGTATAGATGATGGATTGGGGTTTAAAACCCGCAGCCAATCCCAACTGAACCTCCTGGATGGAAACGGTATCCAATCCAGAACCCAACTGCCTCAGCAGTTTGAGGATGGACACATTGGACAAAGCCTTGGCAGCATAGTTGATTCGCAGATCTCCCACATTGCTAAAAGCAGCGGTCAATCTTTGGTATTGCGCAGCTATTTTTTCTGAGTCATACACATAAACGGGATTGCCAAATTCCGCGGCAATGGCCACTAGATCAGTATTTGTCACTTTCGTTCTATTTTTTCAAAGGCGAAATTAAACCCCTCCCTCATAATTGACGATGAAAAGAAACAGATGTTATAAAAATCAAACTTATTGTTTTAAATATAACATTATACTTTTTGGCTAATGGTCTTTTTTTCAGAGGTGATTTATTATTTTTGGGGGATAAAATTCATAGGATGAATCTACACGAATATCAAGGAAAGGAGATTTTAGCGGGCTTTGGCGTAGCCGTTCAAAAAGGTTTGGTAGCCAACAACTCAGACGAGGCTGTGGCCGCAGCGGAAAAGCTTACGGCAGATACGGGAACCTCGTGGCATGTGATCAAGGCGCAAATACACGCTGGTGGTCGCGGTAAAGGCGGAGGGGTTAAATTGGCCAAAAGTTTGGATGAGGTCAAATCCCTATCTGAACAAATTATTGGGATGCAACTCATCACCCCCCAGACCCCACCTGAAGGGAAGAAAGTCAATAAGGTATTGGTTGCTGAAGACGTTTACTACCCTGGAGATTCAGAACCCAAAGAATTTTATGTCTCGGTTTTGCTCAACCGCTCCACCGGAAATAACATGATCATGTACTCCACTGAAGGAGGGATGGACATTGAGGCGGTCGCCGAAAAAACCCCAGAGTTGATCTTTACAGAGGAGATCGACCCTGCCTATGGACTGCGCGCTTTCCAAGCCCGAAACGTGGCTTTTAATCTCGGTTTGAGTGGCGTTGCCTTTAAGGAAATGGTGAAATTCATTACGGCTTTATACAATGCCTATGTGGGAGCAGATGCTTCCCTTTTTGAGATCAATCCAGTTCTAAAAACTTCTGATGATAAGATCATCGCCGTCGATGCCAAGGTAACCTTGGACGACAATGCCTTGTATAGACATAAGGACTATGCCGAACTTAGAGACTTAAGCGAAGAAAACCCTACTGAGGTAGAGGCCCGTGAAGTTGGACTTAACTATGTGGCCTTGGATGGTAATGTAGGCTGTATGGTCAATGGTGCTGGATTGGCTATGGCGACCATGGATTTGATCAAACAATCTGGAGGATCTCCGGCCAACTTTTTAGACGTAGGGGGAACTGCCGATGCTGCCCGTGTGGAGACTGCTTTTCGATTGATCTTAAAAGATCCCAATGTGGCCGCTATTTTGGTCAATATCTTTGGAGGGATCGTTCGTTGTGATCGTGTAGCTCAGGGAATTGTTGACGCCTACAAAAACATGGGGGATGCCATTAATGTACCCATCATCGTTCGTTTGCAAGGAACCAATGCAGATATTGCCAAAAAGTTGATCGACGATTCCGGTCTCAATGTGATGTCCGCAACCGCCTTTGAAGAAGCCGCACAAAAGGTACAAGAGGCGCTTTAGTTGTCAATTTGACATTCTTTTTTAGAAAATAACCGACATTTTGTCATCGTTATCTGCTTGGTATGGGATTTGAATAAAGCTTTATAAAAAAAGTTTAATTTAAAATCTTAACATCATGAATTTAATTAAAAGACAAAATCCAGTTTTTACTTCTTTGATCGACGATTTATTTATCAATCAAGATTGGAACCACATCAGTACTACCGTTCCTGCAGCCAATATCATCGAAGCCGATGACCATTTCAACATTGAATTGGCCGCGCCAGGAAAGAAGAAAAGTGACTTTAAAATCGAGTTGGAGGAGGGGGTATTGACCATTTCCTCTGAAACCGAGACAAAGTCAACAGAAAAAGACGGCAGCTTTACCCGTAAGGAGTTTGGCTATAGCTCTTTTAAAAGGTCATTTAATATCCCAGAAACGGTGGCTGCGGACAAAATCGTTGCCAGCTACAAAGAAGGAATTTTGACGGTCAGTCTGCCCAAAAAAGCAGAGGCACTTCCGCAACCCAAACAATTGATTTCCATTAAATAAATGAATTAATTTTGTTTTTGTTGGAAAGGGCTCGGTATTTTACCGAGCCTTTTTTTATTGCAATTGGTTTTGCAAAGATTTTATTTCGTCTCTGAGTCTTGCTGCCTCAATAAAGTCCAAGTCTTTGGCTGCCGCTTCCATGGCTTTTCTCGACTCCCGAATTTTCTTTTCCACTTCTTCCTTGGTCAAATAGCGGTTTTTGGCCTCGGCGGCTTTTCGCTCGCTCAGTTCTTGGGCATAGGTGGCCACTGAATTTTTTGACAATGCATTGTCCAAAGATTTGTTCAATGCAGTGGGGGTCATATTATTTTTGAGGTTATAGGCCTTCTGCTTGTCCCGTCGATACAAGGTTTCATCAATGGTCTTTTGCATGCTTTTGGTGATGCTATCGGCATACATGATGGCCTTACCGTTTACATTTCTGGCCGCCCTTCCCACGGTTTGGGTCAGGGAGCGGTGGCTTCTTAAAAAACCTTCTTTGTCGGCATCCAATATGGCCACCAGTGAGACTTCCGGTAAGTCGAGTCCTTCTCTCAATAAGTTGACTCCTACCAATACATCAAATAATCCTTTGCGCAGGTCTTGCATGATCTCCACCCGCTCCAAAGTATCCACATCACTGTGGATGTATCGGCATCGGATGTTCACCCGAGAAAAATATTTGGTGAGTTCCTCCGCCATTCTTTTGGTCAGTGTAGTCACCAGCGTGCGCTCGTCTTTTTCCACCCTGAGTTGAATTTCCTCGATCAGGTCGTCTATTTGATTGAGACTGGGTCGGATTTCGATTTCTGGGTCGAGCAGTCCTGTGGGGCGAATGACCTGTTCCACAAAAAATCCCTCAGTTTGCTTGAGTTCATAGTCTGCAGGGGTAGCACTGACATAAAGCACCTGATTCTGAAGGGCCTCAAATTCTTCAAATTTTAGCGGTCGGTTGTCCATGGCTGCCGGCAATCGAAAGCCATAATTGACCAAATTTTCCTTGCGACTGCGATCCCCACCGTACATGGCGTGCACCTGTGAAATGGTGACATGACTTTCGTCCACCACCATCAAATAATCGTCTGGAAAATAATCCAACAAACAAAAAGGACGCGTACCTGGATCTCTGCCGTCCAGATAGCGAGAGTAATTTTCAATCCCCGAACAATAGCCCAGTTCACGAATCATCTCTAAGTCAAATTCCGTCCGTTCATGCAAACGCTTGGCTTCCAAAAAATTGCCATTGGCATTGAAATAATCTACTTGTTTTACCAAATCGTCTTGGATTTGGGTAATGGCACTTTGGAGAATATCTGGAGAGGTAACAAACATATTGGCGGGGTAGAGGGTCAGGCGTTCGAATTTTTCTAAGATTCGGTTTTCGATGGGATCAAAAGACTCAATTTCCTCAATTTCATCCCCAAAAAAATGGATTTTGAAGGCGATGTCAGCATAACCTGGAAAGATGTCTAAAATATCTCCGTTGACCCTGAAGTTTCCCCGTTCAAAAGCTCCCGTTGTTCTAGAGTAAAGGCTTTGCACCAAACGATGCAGGAATTGTGTTCGGGAAATCATCTCCCCCTTTTCTACAGCGATGACATTTTTTTGAAACTCCAAAGGATTTCCGATCCCGTAGAGACAGGAGACCGACGCCACAACCAATACATCTCTTCTGCCAGAGAGGAGAGAGGAGGTGGTGCTCAATCGTAATTTTTCAATTTCTTCATTGATAGACAAATCCTTTTCTATATACAAACCGCTGGTGGGGTTATAGGCCTCGGGTTGGTAATAATCATAATAAGAAACAAAATATTCTACGGCATTTTCGGGAAAAAATTGCTTGAATTCAGAATACAGTTGGGCAGCCAGTGTTTTGTTATGTGCCAAAACCAGGGTAGGACGCTGCAATTCTTTAACTGCATTGGCCACGGTAAAAGTTTTACCTGAGCCAGTCACTCCCTGTAAAGTCAAGTATTTGTCGCCGTCGCTAAAACCTTTGACAATCTGTTGTATCGCTTCGGGTTGGTCCCCAGTGGGTGAAAAGTCAGACGTCAGTTTGAATTGCATCTTGCGAAATTAAAGTATATCTCGCCCTTGCACAATATTATGTCCATGTTTTAGCGAAAGCAACTGGATTGAAAAGCAATCGATAAAAAGAGGTATTTTTGAAAAAAATATTAGTGTGGAGGAAAAACTGATCAGCCAAAAAAAGCCCTTTTTCCCTATCTCCGACGCTTTGATGCTATTTCTCAAGAAATACGACCGTTGGATGGAGTCTTCGATATGTTATGAAGATTTGCTGCGCTTTTCTGGCTCGGTTACGGTTTATGAAAAAAACGATCACGATACCCTTTGGGTGCGGGTTTACTATTCCGACTCCGACCGGTCGGAAATCGATGCCCACCTCAAAACGATTTATACCCTTTTGCATTCCGATGGAAATACTTCCTCCTTACCCGACCTGAATATAGATGCTATTGATTATTGTACTTTTGGAAATTCGAAACCCTTTCGCATCAAGATTCGAAACATCTTAAATGACAATTTTATCTATTTCTACGTCAAGAAAACCGATGCCTCAAGGGTATACGGCTTGGAATTTGAACACATCCTTTCGCCCTACAACCTCAATTATTTGGTCAATCACAATACCCTAATCGAAGAGCATATTGCTGGGATTCCTGGAGATGTTTTTATCAAAGAATCCCTTGAGCTATGCAGTCCCTCCGAGAAAGCCCAAATTGCAAAAGAGTATGTCAAATTCAATGAACGCTGCATGATTCGCCTCCTCGGGGATATGCGCGCCTATAATTACGTGGTGATTCCGATTCATGATTTTGATCAAGTGATTTTCAGGATCAGGGCTATCGATTTCGACCAACAGTCCTACGAGGGAAAATTCTCGGTATACAGGCCTCAATTTTTTAAAGAAAATTATCCCCTGATGGAGGTCGTCAAAGAGAAGTTAAACCATGAGTCCATCATCCAATACAAAATCGAAGAACGTTCCATTGTTTCTCGACGTTTGATAAATTCGGGTAACCGAATCCAACTTTTGGTAAACATCATGAAAAACGATCAACTCACCACCCCAGAAAATCTTGAAAAACTCAAAAATGAAATTTTTGTTTTCACCAAAGACGAGTCTTTTTCCAAAAGTAAGTCGATGGGAGAACTAATGCAGGCGGCATTTGACTATTTGCGCCGCAATTATCAAAATGTTAGCTTGGGAGGTTTACTCTAGTAGAATTCATCCCCATCATATTCATCCCCATCGTATTCATCATCGCCGAAGTCTTCCTCTTCCAAAAAGTCATGGTCGTCGTCGTCGGAGATAAAATCTTTTTCAGGAGGTGTTTCTGGAACCTCCCCATGAGAAAAAATCAAACTGGGATAGCCTTTGAGTTGGTCTTTTTCGGCGGTTTCCATCAGTTCAACAAAAAATGTCCAAAGGTTGAGAAAATCATAAACATAAATCAGGCGGTTTTCATTTTCGGAGAGTACGTCCTTCAAGGGTTTTTCATTTAGGGGTTTTTCACCTACCCCCATATCCACCAACGGTAATTCCTCGCCCTGCGTCCAATTTTCATCGGAGCGAAAGAAAGAAGCCATTTCGTTTCCCGCAAAGCCAAAGGATTGTGATACGGCATCATGTAATTCCTCTAATGTGGCGCTGGCTTCGATCTCAAAATCTCGAATCACGTCACTTTCAGCGTCTAAAATGGCTCGTATTCTATAGATCATAGGTTTGTCTTTTTGATAGTAGTTGCAATATAAAATAAGATTGCGCCCCGAACAAGAGGGCTGCAAGGATTAGATGTAAAGGTTGGGAACTGAATGGAAAGTCCATATAAAACATGAGAATACCAGTAAATATTTCCAATCCGATCAAACCTATGATTTGGTTGAAGATCCTAAGGTTGCTTTTGATTTTTCGCAACATCCAAAAGAGGATCAAATGTACGGCCAAGACCAAAAGGGAAAGACTCCGGTGAACATAAAATTTTAGGGGCGCGGGATCGAGCCACTGACCGGCAGGTTCGTGCATCTGCAGGTCAACAAATTGCCGAACTTGGGTACCCAGCCCAATTTGAAAAATGGTGAGCAATACAGCCAATACGGCCACGACTTTCATGAATGGAGGGGTAGGGATTGAAAAAGTATTTCTTTGTGCGGTATGGCGTAAAAAGATTAAGCCCAAAACAATCAGTAGGGCCATGCCCATGTGCAGACTGATGCGATAGGGCGCCAAATTGGAATCGACCACGGTTTTTCCCAACCAGGCTTGGAATCCTATTCCCAAAAGGATCAAAAAGGAAACGATGGGGTAGGTGGTGTTTTTTTTCGACAACCAAAAGGAAAGGACTGTCATGACCAAAACCGCCAATCCAGCCAGTGCCCCCAACAAACGATTTAGATATTCTATCCAAGTGTGATAGGCATTGAATAGGGCGTAGTCGTGCTGGGTGTAGAAGTCCCAATGTTCTTCCTTAAATGCAGTAGAAGACTTGAAGTCGCTGTTGGCCACTCTGAGCTCTTCATTCAAAATAATTACCTGTCCCTTGCGATACTCTTGATCGGCTTTCCAATCCAGTTGTGCTCTTTCCGTAGGAGGAATCCAATAGCCAAAACATTTGGGCCAATCGGGGCATCCCATTCCGCTTCCGGTCATCCGGACAATGGCACCCGCAGCAATGACCAAATAGACCAGGATCAAGCTTGCCTTGACAGATATTCTGAATTTATTTTCCATGTGTTTCCAGTCCCATTTCGCTTCCTTTTTTAAGCATCAACGCAAAGGCAGCATCGTATTCGTTGGGGATCTCCCCCTCCAAGATGGCTTCTTTAATGGCCTCTTTGATGATGCCAATTTCCTTACAGGGTTTTAAACGAAAATGCTCCATGATCATTTCTCCCGTAACAGGGGGTTGGAAATTTCGGACGCGATCCCGTTCTTCAACCTCCTTAATTTTTTGTCTTACCAGCTTAAAATTGTTGTGATAGCGTTTGTACCGAGTAGGGTTTTTTGTGGTAATGTCCGCCTCGCATAGGGTGATCAAGTCCTCTAAAATTTCCCCGGCATCAAAAACCAAGCGCCGGACGGCGGAGTCGGTGACGATCTCCTCGGAAATGACGATCGGTCTGGAGCTCATAAACACTAGCTTTTGAACGTATTTCATTTTTTCGTTCAGGGGCATTTTCAGCCGTTTGAATAGCTTGTAAACCATCTTGGACCCTACAAATTCGTGACCGTGGAAAGTCCAACCGATTTTGGGATGAAATTTTTTGGTTGGTGCCTTACCAATATCGTGTAAAAGAGCCGCCCAGCGCAACCATAAATTTTCGGTATGCTCACAAATGTTGTCCACCACTTCAAGGGTGTGGTAAAAATTGTCTTTATGTCGTTGGCCCTCGACTTCCTCTATCCCTTTAAGTTGGATCAGTTCGGGAAGGATGCGTTCCAACAATCCATTTTGTTCCAACAATAAAAATCCGATGGACGGTTTGGGGGTGCTCATGATTTTATGTAGCTCTTCAACAATGCGCTCATTCGATATGATGGCAATGCGATGGGCATGATCTCGGATGGCTTGAAGCGATGGGGGGTCAATTTTAAAATTCAGCTGGGTAGCAAATCGAATGGCACGCAACATGCGCAAAGGATCATCGGAATAGGTAATGCCTGGTTCCAATGGAGTTCTGATGATGCCCTGCTCCAAATCCTCTAAACCATTGAAAGGATCGATGAGGGTTCCTGTATTTTGGGAATTCAAACTGACCGCCATGGCATTGATGGTAAAATCTCTCCGGTTTTGATCATCTTCCAAAGTACCTTCAGTAACCTTGGGGTTTCGACTTTCTTTGAAGTAAGATTCTTTTCTTGCCCCAACAAATTCAAGACTAATGTTCCCCCAGCGGACCATTGCCGTTCCGTAGGATTTAAATATTTGAACTTTTTGGGCATGGGGTAGTTTCTTTTGAACGGCCTTGGCGAGATCGATACCCGATCCTACCGCTACCACATCTATGTCTTTTGCTTTTCCTCTTCCCAAAAGGTGATCACGAACAAAACCACCTACCAAATAACTTTCTACTTTCAGTGCCTCCGCACATTGGGTAAGGCTTTTAAAAACATCTTGTTTTAGTAGGGTATGGAAGTTTTGATTCAGCATGTTCAATCTCTGAGAATAGTTATTTCTCCTGTGGGTTCAATTTTGATGATTCGAGATGGTTGACCGTTGGTTTTTTCTTGATCCATCGCAACGATATGATCCACACCATTAAGAATTTCAACATCGATATCGGAGAACTTTTGGGGGTGGGGAGCACCACTAATGTTGGCTGAAGTGGAAATCAATGGTTTTCCAAACACTTGGATCAATGGGGTACAGAAGTGATGATTCACAATTCTAATGGCAACTGTGTTTTCTTGGGCAATTGCATTGTGTGCGATGCCTTTGGGGCAGTTGTAGATAACAGTGGTCGGTCTGTGGTTGTTAATGTATTGATCCAGTTTTTGGGGCAAATCATCAAGGTGTTTTTTGAGCATTTCGATATCTGAAACCATACACACCATGGCCTTGCTGTCCGGTCTTTTTTTTAATGCATACACTTGCTCAACAGCTTGGGGATTGGTCGCATCACAGAGAATTCCCCAAATGGTGTCTGTAGGTGCAAGTAGCAAGCGACCAGCTTCAAGCATTTTGATGATTTTTTCCATTGATGATACAAAAATACGGCTTTCTCCCTGCTTGATCAACATTAAACCTGTTCAGAAAACAACTCCCGCCAAAAAGCAACGATTATGGTTAATAACTCGTGTTTTGAAGTGTCAAAAAAACTAAGGAAATACAATTCGGTCATTTTGTGGAATTTTAACCATTGATGCGCCCATTTTTTATTTTTTTTATCAAAGTGTTTTTCAATATAGAAATGGGTGGATTTGATGACTTCTGCTTTGGTTTTGATTTTGGTTTCTCTGTTAACTCTGGAGGCACCCCCGTGGGTATGCAGGCATTCCCAATTATTGAGTAAGACCCTGTTTAAACTTTTTAAAGCGGCTCTTTTGGACAAATCGATATCCTCACAGTACATCCAAAATCTTTCATCCCATCCCTCCAAAAGGTCAAAGTGTTTTTTTCGGATCAGCACGAAGGATCCCGAGATCCAATCAGGAAAGCAAATGGGATTGGTCGCCATGGCTTTTTTGGTTTGATCGGGATGGAAAAGCAGACGCTCCAGCGATCGAATCGGTCCAGCACTGTTCCAAGGGGTTGGAAAAATACCGTAGGGGTGTGTATTCTTTCCATTTTCACTCAATTGCTTGATGGTGACCAAGTGAAAATCTGGATGACGATCGCAATAGGGGATCAAAGTCTCCAAACAGTCTTTGGGGAGTTGGGTATCGGGATTGAGAAATAAAATCCAATTGGATGTTGCATGACGCGCACCCAAGTTGCAGCCAGCTGCAAAACCTGCATTGCTCTCGTTTTTAATCCAGTTGACCCAAGTAAATTTGTCTTCAAAGCTTTCCAGTTGGCCATCATCGGAACGGTTGTCCACCACAATGACTTGATCAGCACATTTGGTTTGCTGTTCCAGGCTCTTTAAACACTTATCGAGTTTCAACCATGAGCGATAGTTGACAATAACAATACTTAGATCGGTCATTATTTGGAGAGTCCTATACGGCTACATTGTGTTCTCTAAGCGCATCGTTGAGGGATGTTTTCTTGTCAGTACTTTCTTTTCTTTTTCCAATAATGAGGGCGCAAGGGACTTGATAGTCCCCTGAAGGAAAAGATTTGGTGTAACTCCCTGGGATGACGACTGATCTTTGAGGGACTTCTCCTCTGTATTCCACAGGACTGGGGCCTGACACATCGATAACTTTGGTTGAGGCAGTGATGACCACATTGGCACCCAGTACAGCTTCTTTACCAATTCGTGCCCCTTCTACGACGATACATCTAGATCCTATAAAGGCATTGTCTTCAACAATAACTGGAGCTGCTTGTAAAGGTTCCAAAACACCTCCAATGCCAACGCCACCGCTAAGGTGAACATTTTTCCCGATCTGAGCACAACTGCCCACTGTGGCCCAAGTATCTACCATGGTACCCGCATCCACATATGCACCAATGTTAATGTAACTGGGCATCATGATTACCCCACTGGAAATATAGGCGCCGTGTCGGGCGATAGCATGAGGAACCACTCGAATACCTTTTTCTTTATAGCCTCTTTTTAAGGGCATTTTATCATGGAACTCCATGGGACCTGCCTCCAAGGTTTCCATCTTTTGGATAGGGAAATAGAGAACTACTGCCTTTTTGACCCACTCATTTACCTGCCAACCGTCATCACTAGGACTGGCAACCCTAATGGCTCCAGTATCCAATTGATTAATGACAGCTCTGATGGCTTCCTGTGTTTCACTATTTTCAAGTAGTGATCGATCCTCCCATGCGGATTCTATGATGCTTTGCATATTGTTTTTTTTCAAAAATACTTAATTCAGTAGTTTTTATCGCCATTATTGTTTGTTCAAAAAAGTATATTTGTAAATACAATGGGGGTTTTGATTGGAATTGATTTCGGAAAAAAAAGAACAGGATTGGCCCATACCGATCCTGGTCACATCATTGCCAGTGGTTTAATCACTGTTGATACTCCTTCGATCATTTCCTTCTTGAAAAATTATCACAAGGAAACTGCTATTGAGAAATTTGTAGTGGGGCAACCCAAACAGAGAGATGGTAACCCATCTGAGGTGGAGCATGAAATCCTAGATTTTATTGATCGCTTAAAAAAGGCTTTTCCTATGACAATGATAAGCCGACAGGACGAGCGCTTTACCTCCAAAATGGCTCTTAATAGTTTGATTGATATAGGAGCAAAGAAAAAAAAGAGAAAAGACAAAGGCCTGATTGATGAAATCAGTGCAACCTTAATCTTACAGTCATATATAAACGCAAATTCTAAACCAGTTTTATGATTTTACCGATCGTGGCATATGGGTCTAGTGTTTTAAAAGTCCGATCCAAAGAGGTGGATATGAACGATAGCAATCTAAATGCTTTGATTGATGATATGTGGGAAACCATGTACAATGCCAATGGCGTCGGCTTGGCTGCTCCGCAAGTGGGACTGTCCATGCGCTTATTTGTCATCGATGCCTCCCCCTTTGCTCAGGATGAGGAATTGAGTCCTGAAGAAGCTGAGGTATTAAAAGATTTTAAAAAGGTTTTCATCAATCCGAAAATGCTCGAAGAAAATGGAGAAGAGTGGGCCTTTACTGAAGGATGCTTGAGCATCCCCAACATCAGAGAGGATGTATACAGAAAGGAGGAGATCACCTTGCAATATTGGGATGAAAATTTTCAAGAACAGACCCTAAAATTGGGGGGCTTGCCAGCTCGGGTTGTCCAGCATGAATACGATCATATTGAGGGCATTTTGTTTACCGATAAATTGAGCCCACTCAAAAGAAGATTGTTGAAAGGAAAATTAAATGATATTAGTAAAGGTAATACGGATGCGGATTATAAAATGCGTTTCCCCTCAAGCAAAACAAAGAGATGAGTAAAAATAAATTAGATAAAATCTTAACCATATCAGGGAAGACTGGTTTATTTCAACTGATGGCCCAGACGCGAACTGGAGTCATTGCTATTTCCCTTTTGGATCAGAAGAAAATGGTCACTAACATGGGACAACAGATCAATGTATTGTCAGAAATTAGAGTTTTTGGTCTTAAAGAGGAGCTTCCTCTAGAGGATGTTTTTGAAAAGATGTTTCAATTGGAAAAAGGGAAGGCTGCTCGGGTTAAACCCAAAGCTTCCAAAGAGGAACTGGAATCGTATTTTTTTGAAGTTTTTCAGGACTATGACGAGGATCGTGTGTATGCAAGTGACATTAAGAAAATCATTCAGTGGTACAACCTTCTCCTCCAATCAAAACTTCTAAATTTTGAGTTGCCTGGGAAGGAAAATTCTTCACCTCCCAGCGAAGAAGCATAAATGGAATCAAGACAAGCACAACTAAGAGCTTTTGAGCGTTTACTGGACATCATGGATGAACTTCGGGAAAAATGTCCTTGGGATCGAAAGCAAACTTTTGAATCGCTACGTCATTTGACCATTGAGGAGACCTATGAACTGGGAGATGCCATTTTAGAGGGCGATTCCGATGAAATCAAAAAAGAGCTGGGTGACCTTCTTCTTCACATTGTGTTTTATGCCAAAATAGGAAGTGAAACCAATGCCTTCGACATGGCTACCGTTGCCAATGAGATATCGGATAAATTGATCCTCCGACACCCCCACATCTACGCTGATATAGCGGTTGAAAATGCCGATGAGGTGGAAAAAAATTGGGAGGCCATCAAGTTGAAGGAGGGTAAAAAAAGTGTTTTACAAGGGGTTCCAAAAAGCTTACCTGCTTTGGTTAAGGCTTTTAGAATCCAAGACAAGGTAGCCGGAGTGGGCTTTGATTGGAAGCATGCCGACGCGGTTTTTGACAAGGTGAGGGAGGAGCTGGATGAGTTGAAAGTAGAGGTAGAGGCAGATTCCCAAAAAGTTGAGGATGAACTCGGGGATGTTATTTTTTCATTGGTCAACTATGCACGATTCCTTAAAATTAATCCTGAAAATGCGCTGGAGCGAACCAATAAAAAGTTTATCAAACGCTTTGGTTACATCGAAAGTAAAGCGGAACAGTCAGGAAAAAAAGTGAATGATCTGAGTCTTGACGAGATGGAAGCCTACTGGAAGGAGGCAAAAAAAATAGAATGATCTAATTTTCTGTTTCCTCTTCCTCCTGTTGGTCTTCTACTTCACCCTTAGCCTTAGTTAATTCGTTTCGAGCCTCCAATTCTCTTTTAAATTTCCTGAAGTTGACCAATTGCGCTTGATGGGTTTCAATTTCAGATCTGAGCTGATCGAGTTTTGAGTTAACCTCCAGAAACAGAGGGTTGTCGTTACCTTTATCAGAGAAGTATTCCAGGTTGTTTTCTAATTGTCGGGCTTCGCCTTTTAGTTCGTCAACGCGTTTTTTACTATTTTGAATTTCAAGGGACAATTCATTTTTATCCTCTTTGATCAAGGTTATGCGGACGTGATTCTGGGCCTCTTGCTTTATTTCTCCATCCATTTCAGACTGATTAATTAGGGAAATAAAGGCCTTTCTGAAGGCTTCAACGCTTTTATTCATAACATGGCCCGTTAGTGCCCCCAATTGATTGTAATTTTCCCATTGCATTTCGAAAAAAGCAATAAAATCATCCATTTTCAGTGGGATTTTAAGACTGGAGACTCCTTCGATAAATGTTTCTTTCTTTTCATGGGCCTCCAATTCACTTTCGTTAATTTTTTCGTAGCCCGATTTGATGCGATCAAAATAGAGATTGCATTGTGCTCGAAATTCTTCCCAAAGTAAATTGGATAATTTTTTGGGGATGAATCCGATGGCTTTCCACTCCTTTTGAATGTTTTTCATCCGATTGTTGTAGTTCCTCCAATCGTCTTTTTCAAGAATCTCTTTTACCTCATCAATGAGGGTTTTTTTGAGGTCGATATTCTTTTTTTGATCAGCTTTTTGGGATTTATAAAACTGATTTTTTTCAAGATTGATTTCACGACTTTTATCTCTGAATTCTCTCCAAGTTTCTTTACTGTACTTTTTGGTGACTTGACCTATGGACTGAAATTGCTCTCTGATTTTGTTAAAGGAATCAATGGTTTTTCTCCATTCATTATGATTTTTTGGAGGCTGATTGATGATCTCATCCAATTGACTCAAAAGTGCTCGTTTTTTATTGAGGTTATCCTCTAGGATGTTATCGTATTCTTTATCAAACTCTTGTCTTTTGTTATGAATAATTTGACTGGCTGCCTGAAAACGCGACCACAATTCTTCCCGATGTTCTTTGGCTACTGGTCCCAAATCATTCTTCCAGAGTCGGTGAAGGGTATTGAGATCTCTTGAGGCCTTGAGCACGTCAGTAATTTTTGACAATGCCTCCGCCTGTTCTATGATCTTAACTTTCTCTTCATAGTTGTGTTTGAAGTCCAAATCTCTTAACTCACGATTCAGATGAAGAAAATCATAAAATATTTCAGTGTGATGTTTGTAGGTTTGCCATATATTATTGCTTTGCGAACGGGGTACAGGGCCCGTTTTATGCCAACTTTCTTGAAGGTTTTTAAATTTTTTGTAAATCGTATTGATGTTTTCGTCAACATTGATAAGTTCCTTGATACTCTCAATGATTTCTAATTTACGATCTAGATTTAGTTTTTGGGTTTGTTCCCTCTCTTGAAAATAAGTTCTCTTGTTTTTTT
>Ga0255773_10001985_pt1 | contig 19638 bp, 18 predicted proteins | sample 011ome_17_FD_179971 | JGI IMG/M metagenome (GOLD analysis project Ga0255773, IMG submission 179971) | Coastal salt marsh microbial communities from the Groves Creek Marsh, Skidaway Island, Georgia - 011502XT metaG (version 2) | ecosystem: Environmental > Aquatic > Marine > Intertidal zone >...
ACAACCCAATTTTTTTTAAATTAATTTTATCTCATGATAGTAGATTATTCCACCAGACCCATAAGAGTAACGAGAGAGATAAATGAATTGTTGGGAAAGCCTTTTTCTTTGAGAATGAGGCTGGCCATGAAAGGAATTGGTTCTCACAGAATGAAAATAGAAAAGTCAAGCCTTGAGATATTTGAAAAACTATCTAAATTTCAACAGATAAAATACGGCAGTGTGGAACTAAGACCAAAGGGGATTATTGTGCACTTCAAGGATAATCTCACTCATTGGGTTTGGGTAATTCCTTATTACAAGCTGGTGATTTACCAAACCGATTACGACAGTATTCACTCTGAGGGTAACTTCATAAATTTCAACAAAATTTCGTTGAAACAAACAAATGAATCTTTTTTTAAAAAAATACTTCACCTCAGGAATGAATTCATGGAGAAAAATTACTCTGGAGGGCCTAATTCCTATTAATTACCCTATCAATTGAATTCTTGAGAAGAATAATAATTAAAAATATTATGCAGGAGTTCTTTTACTTCGGAAGACGATTTGGAATAGATGGTATTGAAAGGATGCTCCCAATTTTCGTTCACGATTAATTGAATCCGAAATTCACCCGATTGGGCAGAAATGTAACCGTACCATCCAAGATCTATTTTCAAATCATGCTCTGGAAATTCACATTGAAATAGATTTTCACTGAGGTAGTTTGTGTTTTTTTCTAATAATAATTCACTTTCAAGCTCATACGTACAAAATTCATGGTGGATAATGCGGCAATCTGTAGGAACGCGAATTTGATGAAGTTGGCTCATAGGAATAAAAATAGGGATAGAAGTTTCTAATTGTCTTCGAACTGAATTTCGTAGAGATTCCTATAAGTACCATTCATGGCCAGTAGTTCTTCGTGATTTCCTTGTTCTATGATTCTTCCTTTATCTAGTACAATAATTTTATCTGCTTTCTTGATGGTAGACAATCTGTGCGCAACAATAATGGAGGTTCTACCTTGCGTTAATTTATCAATCGCGCTTTGAATTAATTCCTCTGTTTCGGTGTCAATACTCGAGGTAGCTTCATCTAATACCAATACGGATGGGTTGTATACGTAAGCACGAACAAATGAAATTAGTTGTCGCTGACCCGTGGAAAGAGAGTTTCCTCTTTCTTTCACATCGTAGTCGTAATCTCTTGGTAATCGCATGATAAAATCGTGCAAACCTACAAATTTTGATGCCTCAATTACCTCTTCTTTCGTTATCGAAGGGTTTTTGAGGGTAATATTGTTCAAGATAGTATCTGAAAACAAAAATACATCTTGGAGTACAATCGCTATATTTTGTCGTAAATCTTCGAGAGAAATTTCTCTTATATCTTTCCCATCTATGGAAATACTTCCAGATTGAAATTCATAAAACCTACTAAGGATATTTATAATACTTGATTTTCCTGCGCCAGTCGCCCCAACAAAAGCAACGGTTTCTCCTTTTTTGATGTTAAAAGAAACATCTTTCAATACATAATCATCCTCGTTGTAGGCAAACTTTACAGAGTCGAATGTTACTTCTCCCAAGTATTTTTCGTTTTGAGTGTTTTCGCTATTTGTTGGAATAATTTGGTTATCATCCAGCACTTCAAAAATATTTTTTGCTCTTACCAATCCTCTTTGAATCACATTGAATTTGTCTGCCAACATTCTGATAGGTCGGTACAACATGTTAATCCACATGATGAAAGCTACTAACTCACCTGTGCTAGTTTCCGACAAAGGTCTATCAATAATTTGATAGGAAGCATAAAAAATTACAAAAGCAATGGAGATTGAACTGAGGATTTCAACTACGGGAAAAAAGATGGAATAAGCCCAAACGGACTTGATGTGCGCATTTCGGTGAAGTTTATTGATTTCTTCAAATTTCTGATATTCGATTTTCTCCCTCGAAAACAATTGTAAGATACTCATCCCAATAATTCTTTCTTGAACAAAAGTATTGAGTTTAGACACTTGGGTGCTTTCGAGTTGATATGCTTTTTTTATGGCATTTTTAAAAATATTGGTCGCCCAAAAGAGCAGAGGCAAAGGAAGTAACACAAGTAAAGTGAACATCCAGTTGGTAGTGAACATCACCATGATAACTAAGGCTAAACTCAAAATATCACCCGCTACCGTGATAATTCCATTCGAAAAAATTTCTGAAGCAGCCTCTACATCCGAAACAAGTCGAGTAACCAGCCTTCCTATGGGGTTCTTATCGAAATACTGAGTCTTAAATGTTGTGAGATGATTGTATAATCTCTCTCTCATATCAGCGATAATGTTTTGACCAATAAGGTTGGTAAAGTATACCGTGACAAAACGCAAAATTGCTTCTAGAACTATGGTAATAATAGCAATTATCGTCCAATAAAGAAATCCATTCTCAGGCTGAATAGAAAGATCTAAGTTGTTCAGAGTATTCATCATAAACCCATTGAATTCAGTTTTACCATCCACAAACTTATCTATCATAAAGAATAGAATAAGAGGGCGAAGTGGCGACAAAACTGCATTCAGAATAGTACCAAAAACCGTTAACAAAAACATTGTTTTGTGCGGTTTCAAGAAAATGAGAACTCTTTTGAAGAAATAGATGTTTTTTGTTTCAGCCATGGAAGTGTTAAGCAATTGCTTTTATTATATCTTGTTTGGTTATTATGTGGTAGTTCCCGTCTTCTTTTTGGACCATGACTGCTGCATTCTCTTCCGTCATAAGTTTAGAGATGTCTTCCAATTTTGAAGTCAGTTCAACCATTGGAAAAGGCGGATTCATTAGGGGTTCAATCGAATCTCTTTTTGCCTCAGGATGTTCAAAAAGATAGGTCAGAACATTGATTTCACTGATAGACCCCACAATTTCATTTCCATGAAATACTGGTATTTGCGAAATGTTGAATTTCGACATTTTTTCTACCACCGAACTTATGGATTCATCGTGATTGGCAATAACCAAATTCCCTTCAGTACGCACAATATCCTTTGCAATAGGAGTAGAGGTGGTTTCCACATATCCTCTTTCTTTCATCCACTCTTGATTGAAGAATTTTCCTACATATCTACTTCCATGATCATGGAACAAAACTACGACCACGTCCTCTTTTTTGAACATGTGTTTCACTTGTAGTAAACCTTGTACCGCAGAGCCTGCTGAGTTACCTACAAATATTCCTTCTTCTTTGGCGATTCGGGGAGTCATGATTGCAGCCTCTTTGTCCGTCACTTTCTCAAAATGATCAATAATATCAAAATCTACATTTTTCGGTAAAATGTCCTCTCCAATTCCCTCGGTAACATACGGATAGATTTCTGCCTCATCAAAAATTCCAGTCTCATGGTATTTTTTAAAAACAGATCCGTAGGTATCAATTCCAATAATTTTAATGTTTGGATTTTTTTCTTTCAAGTACTTTCCCACACCTGAAATTGTTCCGCCTGTACCAACACCCACCACAAAGTGAGTGATTTTTCCGTCAGTTTGTTCCCAAATTTCGGGTCCTGTACTTTCGTAATGTGCCTGTCTGTTAGACAAGTTGTCGTATTGATTTACGTACCAACTATTAGGCACTTCCGTAGCCAATCTTTTTGAAACAGAGTAATAAGATCGGGGATCATCAGGATCTACATTTGTAGGGCAAACAACTACCTCGGCACCCACTGCTCTCAATATGTCCATTTTCTCTTTTGATTGTTTGTCACTAAGAACGCACATCATTTTATACCCTTTAATAATACAAGCTAGAGCCAATCCCATACCTGTATTTCCCGATGTTCCTTCTATTACTGTACCACCTGGTTTTAACAATCCTGCTTTCTCTGCATCTTCAATCATTTTAACCGCCATTCTATCTTTCACAGAATTTCCTGGATTCGTAGTTTCTACTTTTGCTAATACCAAAGCATCTATTTCTTTTGTAAGCGTATTGAGTTTTACCAAAGGAGTGTTTCCTATGGTTTCTAAGATATTGTTGTAATATTTCATTCCTATATTTATCGAGTTTTCATCTATATTTTTGCAAATATACGGATTTGTATGTTCAAAAAATGTAAGGATTCAATGTCAGTGAAGAAATGCCTATTTCTGCTAGTTTTTAAACTTGGAATTATTCTAAATAATTTTTACAGAACAATTTAAAGTGCTTATTAATAAATAGTTATGAAATATTCTTTCTCCTGAATAGATTTAGGAATATAGGCTCAGAAGATATTAACTTTTTAAATGTTGAAAAAAGAGACAAAACAATTGCATAAAAGCATTGGCTTTTTATAAATTTGCAGCAATTAAATGTAGAATTACATCAAATGGCAAAAGCTATAAAAATTAGAAAAGGGCTTGATCTAAAGCTAAAAGGGAAACCAGAACAAACTATTAGTGACGTTTCCAATTCACCTTATTTCGCAATCAAACCTTCAGACTTCCCTTCATTAACACCAAAAATGGTGGTAAAAGAAGGAGAATCAGTAAAAATAGGCTCACCTATTTTTCATGACAAATACAGGGAGGCGATTCAATATGTTTCTCCAGTGAGTGGAACGATTAGCGAGATAAAACGTGGAGAAAAAAGAAGAATTCTAGAAGTTATCATCAAAGCAGATTCGGAGTTTTCTTCCGAAACTATTGATACAAGCGGTGACACAAAAGAAGTAATTTTGAAAAGTGGTTTGTGGCCATTTATTAAGCAAAGACCTCTAGATATTGTAGCTGATTACAATCAAACGCCAAAGGCAATATTTGTCTCTGGATTTGATTCTTCGCCATTGGCACCAGATTATGAGTTTTTGTTGAAAGACATGAAAGAAGCTCTTCAGGCCGGTTTTGATGCGTTACAAAAGTTAACCAATGGAAAAGTAAACGTTACTATAGAAAATTCAAACAAAAGTACGAGTGTTTTTAGTTCTATTAATGGTATCGAGTTACATACAATTAACAGTAAACACCCTGCAGGTAATGTAGGAACACAAATTCACCAAATCGATCCTATTAATAAAGGAGAATCTGTCTGGACAGTGAATGCATTAGATGTTGCGCGGATTGGGAATCTTTTTCTTTCAGGAAAAGTAGACTTTTCTAAAACCATCGCGCTCACAGGTTCAGAAGTTGAGTCACCTTCTTACTACAAACTTATAGGAGGAGCAAGTTTGACAAATTTGGTAGAAAAGAAAATTGTGTCAGACAACGTTCGGTATATTTCAGGAAATGTTTTAGTAGGAACCAATGTTGGAAAAGAGGGATTCTTAGGGTTTTATGACAACCAAGTTACAGTTATTCCAGAAGGAGATCATTACAAAGTATCATTTACACAAGGGTGGTTAGCACCTGGCTTCAACAAGCTGTCTAATTCCAAAGCTTTCTTGTCGGCATTATTACCAAAGAAAGCCTATGATGTAGATACGAACCTCAATGGAGAGGAAAGAGCTTTCGTTGTATCCGGACAATACGAAGAAGTTTTCCCTTTTGATATTTATCCAGTTCAATTGCTGAAGGCAGCTATTACCAACGACATTGATAAAATGGAGAAATTAGGAATCTACGAAGTAGCGCCAGAAGATTTTGCTTTGTGTGAGTTTGTTTGTACATCCAAAATCAATTCGCAACAAATCATCAGAGACGGATTAAAAGTAATTGAGGAAGAGTGTATGTAATCACTCTTTAGTTCCAACCTATATTTAATAAACTATGAAATTTTTAAGAAATTTTTTCGACAAACGTTACGAAAAGACAAACAAAAAATGGTATCCATTAATTGAGTCTTTCGAGACTTTGGTTTTTACACCTAATCACACAACTAAATCTGGATCTCACATTCGTGATGGAATTGATTTGAAAAGAACAATGATGTTCGTGATTGTGGCAATGATTCCTGCCTTATTATTTGGTATTTGGAACGTAGGTCAGCAACATTACATCGCTCTTGGAGAAGAAGTGGCATTCATGGATAAAATCATGCATGGGGCACTAAGAGTAATACCAATTATTGCTGTGTCATATACAGTAGGATTGTTGGTAGAATTTATTTTTGGGATCATAAAGGGACACGCTCTTCACGAGGGATACTTAGTATCAGGAATGCTAATTCCTCTTATTATGCCAGTAGATACCCCGTTGTGGATGATAGCGGTAGCTACCGTATTTGGTGTAGTAATAGGAAAAGAAGTGTTTGGAGGTACAGGAATGAACGTGTTGAATGTTGCGTTAACAACCAGAGCTTTCTTATTCTTTGCTCACCCAACTTCCATGTCTGGGAACACGGTTTGGATTTCTGGATTAAAAGAAATGAAGGCAAACGGAACCTTGGCAGATGGTGTTTCTGGTGCAACTCCATTAGGTGATTTAGCCTCGATGACAACAGATAGTCCTGCTTACGCAAACATCCAAGATTTTACCGAAAACGGGATTACATTTAGTAGGGCTTTAATGGGAGATTATCCAGGTTCTATAGGAGAGTCATCAGTTTACGCCATACTTATTGGATTGGCTTTTTTGTTGATCACCAGAATTGCAAGTTGGAGAATTGTAGTTTCTTTCTTTGCCGGAGGTTTTGTAATGGCAACAATCTTTAACTTATTTGCTGGAGACAATGCCTACATGCAACTACCAGCCATTCACCAATTGATGATTGGAAGTTTTATGTTTGGGATGGTGTTTATGATTACAGATCCTGTAACAGCGGCACAAACCAATAAAGGGAAATTCTATTATGGATTTTTGGCAGGATTTATTGGAATCTTGATTCGAGTTGCCAACCCAGCTTACCCAGAAGGAATTATGCTCGGAATACTTATAGCTAATGTATGTTCACCATTGATTGACCATATGGTATTGAATGGAAACATCAAACGAAGAGAAAAAAGATTGGCAAAGGCCTCAGCATAATTTACTAAGTCAAAATTAAATTTTTAACCATGAGCATAAACAAAGAAGGAAACGGATACACGATGACTTTTGCCATAGTAATGGTAGTAGTTGTGGGAGGTTTGTTAGCATATATTGCATCTACCTTGAAACCAATTCAACAAGCCAACGTGAAAAATGAAAAGATGCAAAATATTTTGCAAGCGATTGGATTGGAAGAAACGAATGGAGTTTCAAGAGACGAAGCCGGGAAGATTTTCAATGATTATATCACAGAAAGAATTATTTTGGACTATGATGGAAACGTAGTTTCTAAAAAAACAAGTGAAGACCCAATAGAGTCTGCAGCCAAATCTATGAAGGACGAGAAGGATGCCTTTAACTTAGAGGTGAGAAAGTATTACAATACTTTAACTGGATTGATGAAAAAATATCCTGAAGGAGGCGCTGAATACGAAGCAGCCATCAAAGAAAAAGGAATTAACTACCCATTATTCGTAGCTGAAAATGACGGTAAGAAATATTTCGTAACATACTTTAGTGGAAAAGGATTATGGGATGATATTTGGGGATATGTTGCCTTTAGGGAAGATGGTACAACCATCAACGGTACTGTATTTGATCACAAAGGGGAAACTCCTGGACTTGGGTCTAAGATTACTGAGGAGTTGTTTCAAAACCAGTTTATAGGAAAAATAATCACGGATGAAAACTCTGGGGAATACAAACCTATAAAAGTTGAAAAACCTGGTGGAGAATATAACCAACACCAAGTAGCTGGACTTAGTGGAGCTACTTTTACAGCAGTGGGTGTTGATGAAATGATGAACAGATCTCTGGAAGTATATAATAAGTATTTTTACTCTCTCAGAACAGCCTCGGTTCAGCCGTTAGAATCACCGGTGAACGATACAACTGCAGTGATGGATAGTATCCAAGTAATAGTGGATTCTACCATGTTAGCTATTAAATAATTAAAATTTTTTCTAAATCTAGATAGTATGTCTGAAACAAAAGAACCTTTATTCTCTAAAAAGAATAAAAAATTAATCTCAGATCCTTTGAACCTCAATAACCCTGTAACTATTCAGGTATTGGGAATATGTTCGGCACTTGCCGTAACAGTACAAATGGATAATGCAATAGTTATGTCAGTCGCAGTGCTATTTGTACTTGTAATGGGAAACCTGATTGTTTCCTTGATGAGAAACTTAATTCCTTCTAAAATTAAAATTATCGTACAGTTAGTAATTGTTGCGGCATTGGTAATTATTGTTGACCAAGTGCTGAAAGCTTTTGTGTATGATGTATCTAAATCTCTTTCGGTATTTGTAGGATTGATTATCACCAATTGTATCATTATGGGAAGGTTAGAAGCCTTTGCACTAGGAAATAAACCTTGGGCTTCGATATTAGATGGAGTAGGAAACGGATTAGGATACGGATTAATCCTTGTTGTAGTAGCGTTTTTCAAAGAGTTATTTGGTTCAGGAAAGTTATTAGGATTTGAAATATTTGGTAATTCTGTAGACCAAACGGGACTCTATGCAATTGGATACGAAGACAACGGATTGATGTTGTTGCCTCCATCTTCATTGATTTTGGTTGCTTTGTATATTTGGATTCAAAAGAAAAGAACACCAAGCTTAATTGATGAACATTAACTAAAACTAAGGGAACGAAATATTTATTATAGAATTATGGAATTATTAAAATTATTTATCAGAGCAGCATTCGTGGATAACATGGTGTTTACCTTCTTTTTTGGAATGTGTTCATACCTTGCGGTATCCAAAACTGTGAAAACAGCTTTTGGTCTAGGGCTTGCCGTTATTTTTGTATTAGTAGTAACGGTTCCAGTTAACTACCTATTGGAGAATTATATTCTAAAAGACGGAGCATTAGCATGGTTAGGTGAAGAATACGCAGACGTAGATTTAAGTTTCTTGAGTTTCATTATGTTCATTGCCGTAATTGCCTCCATTGTGCAATTGGTAGAAATGTTGGTTGAAAAATTCTCTCCAGCCCTTTACGGAGCCTTAGGAATTTTCTTACCACTGATTGCAGTGAACTGTGCAATTTTGGGTGGGTCATTGTTTATGCAACAAAAGAACTTTCCCTCAATAGGTCACGCAACAGTTTATGGATTTGGATCAGGATTTGGATGGTTTATAGCCATCGTATTGTTAGCTGCAATTAGAGAAAAAATAAAATATTCTCACGTACCAGCTCCATTAAGAGGAGTAGGTATGGCGTTTATTTTGACAGGCTTAATGGGATTAGCATTTTTAGGATTTTTAGGATTTAATATATAAAGAAAAATGGACGTTAAAGTAGTTTTAATCACAATCGCGGTATTTTTATTAGTAATTCTTGTATTGGTACTTATGTTGCTTTTTGCAAAAGCAAAATTATCACCTTCAGGAAAGATTAAGATAAATATCAACAACGGAGAAAGAATTTTAGAAGTTGATGGAGGAGGTACTCTCTTGAGCACTTTAGGAAATCAAGGGATATTTTTACCATCGGCTTGTGGTGGTGGTGGTACTTGTGTGCAATGCGTGTGTCAGGTTCATGATGGAGGAGGAGCAATACTACCAACTGAGGAACCTCACTTTACTCGTAAAGAAATTGCAACTAATCACAGATTAGGCTGTCAAGTAAAAGTGAAGGAAGATATGAATATCGAGATTGAAGAAGAAATTCTAGGTATTAAGGAGTGGGAAGCTACCGTTTCTTCTAATTACAACGTGGCAACATTCATCAAGGAATTTATTGTTGAAATTCCAGAAGACATGGATTACAAAGCTGGAGGATACATCCAAATAAAAATTCCACCATGTACAATTCCGTACAAAGAAATGGATATTGAAGCACATCCACAGGATCACCCAGGTGAGCCGGATAAATTTAAGGCTGATTGGGATAAATTTGGATTGTGGCCATTAGTAATGGAAAATAAGGAAGAAGTTGTTAGGGCTTATTCTATGGCTTCTTACCCAGCGGAAGGAAGAAAAATTATGCTAAATGTGCGTATTGCTACACCACCCTTTGATAGAGCTACGAATGGATGGATGAAAGTGAATCCGGGAGTCGCTTCTTCCTACATTTTTAATCAAAAAGTAGGAGATAAAGTAACTATATCTGGACCTTATGGGGAATTCTTCATTAATCACTCCGATGCAGAAATGTTGTACATAGGTGGAGGTGCAGGAATGGCGCCAATGAGATCTCACTTGTATGAATTATTCAAAACAATAAAAACCGGTAGAAAAGTAACTTATTGGTACGGAGGGCGAAGCAAGGCAGAATTATTTTATATTCACTATTTTAGGGACCTGGAAAGAGAGTTTCCGAACTTTAAATTTTACTTGGTTTTGTCTGATCAATTGCCAGAAGACAACTGGGTGGAGAAAAAGGACATTCATGATGAAGAAGGAGATGGATTTGTAGGATTTGTTCATAATGCTGTGATTGACCAATACTTATCTAAGCATGATGCACCAGAAGATATTGAATTTTATTTCTGTGGACCACCAATGATGAACCAAGCAGTTATCAAGATGTGTGACGACTGGGGAGTTCCAAGTGAGAACGTAAGATTCGATGATTTTGGAGGATAACAATTCGTTTCAAGAATATAAAATCCGTTTTAATGAAAATTAGAACGGATTTTTTGTATCAATAAAGTGACAAAAGCCTTATATTTATTCTTTCTGAAATTTTATGAAAAAAGAAATTTATCCCTTATGCGCATAAAAAACTGGACCCTTCCTTATGCACTTGTTTATGTGCTTGTTTGGTTCACTAAGCAAGGTTATTTTACTCGCGTTTTTCGTAAAGGATTGTCCAATATCCCAAAGAACAAACCTGTGATTTTTGCAGCGAATCATCAAAATTCGCTCATAGACCCAATTGTGATAGCCACAACCAACCGATACCCTGTTTTTTTTCTCACTAAATCGGATGTATTTAAAAATCCACTCATCGCCAAGATATTATTTTCACTGAATATGTTGCCGATTTACCGCGAAAGGGACGGGGCTGATTTTAAAGAAAAGAATGTTGCGATCTTTAACCGTTGTAGCGAAATTCTTTCGAGAAATGGAAGGGTCATTATTTTTCCCGAGGGTAGTCATAATACTCAAAATAAGCTAAGACCCCTAAAGAAGGGAATCGCAAGAATTGCGGCACAGGCAAATATTGAAACCCAAGAAGATATTTGGATTGTTCCTGTGGGATTGAATTACTCCAATACCCGAAATAAGTCTGCTGATTTATTGGTAAGTTATGGTAAAGCGATTAACGCAAGTGAAATATTTCAGTCAAAAGGAGAGGTGAAAAACGAAAATGAATTATTTCTTCCTCTGATGGAGAAAATTGAAGTAGGATTGAGAAATGAAATGCTTGATTATTCTCATCCAGATTTTTATGAAGTGTATGAATTTTTGTTAAATAAAGTCAGAAGAAAAAGAACTTCGCTCATCACAAAGTTTAATTGGAATAAAGAAAAAAACAACAGACTAACTCACTTTTTTGAGGATAATACAACAGAAAGCGAGAAGATAAAAGCTCAAGTAGAAGAAATTAATTCTGCTAGTGAAGAGTTTGAATTAAGGCCATATTTGTTTCAAAAACAATCACAATCAATTGGACTTTATGTTTTAGGTCTTGTTCTTGGATTTCCCTTTGCTCTCTATGGATTCATTAATAGTTTTATTCCTGCAATTATTCCTCAAAAACTAATTTTAGATAACATAAAGGACAGGCAATACGATAGCTCCATAAATATGGTGCTAGGTGGATTTTTAATGTTCTTTTTCTGGTGCGTACAGTCCTTTGTAGTCTCCTTATTTACAGATTCCTATCTTTGGTTTTGGTATTTTATATCCTGTGTCTTGTCTCGATGGTTTTCGTACGAATATCACATTTTTTATTTGAGGTTCAGAGGAAAAATAAGCTACAACAGGTTTGTTGAAAAATTCCCAGAAAGAGCTAAACTCCTCCAAAACTATTATTCAGAACTTAAGTTGTTTGTCACCAAATTATAATTGTATGAAAAAGAACATCTCGCTACTTTTTGTGTTGACCTCCGTTGTAGGTTTCGGTCAACCTGAACCGATTGACAGATCTAAACTTTCCAATACAGAGAAATCTCCTCAAAAGGAACTAAGTCTAGAGGATGCTGTTCTGGGGTATTACAAGGGTTTGTATCCAAGAGGTCTATCTGGTTTAACGTGGGTGGATGGAGCAGATTCTTATGTGTATTACACAAACAATTCGTATTTACTTTTTTCTGCTCAAACAAATGAACTCGAGTTGACTATGGACCTTGATTTTTTTAAGAAAGATTTTCCTGCAATGTCCAAAGTCCCCAGAATCTCGGAGTTCCACTCTGACTTTGTACTTTTCAGGGAAGGAAACGTAACCACTCTTTATTATTACAAAGGAGAAAAGGCAGGGAAAAAAGCAGAAATAGTAACACCCGAAGGTGCCGAGAATTTAGCTTTTAATAAGCATGCAATGTCGATTGCTTATACACTAAACAATAATTTATATTTGGCGAATGAGCGATCTTCTCAACTAACGATAGTAGAAAATGATGACAAAAACATTGTAAGTGGTCAGGCAATTCATAGATTTGAGTTTGGAATCTCCAAAGGAATTTTTTGGTCTCCCAAAGGAAATTACATCGCTTTTTATCAAAAAGATGAGAGTGACGTAGCCGATTATCCACTATTAAATATCAATGAAACTCCGGGAGAGTTAAATTCTATCAAGTATCCAATGGCTGGTCAGAAAAGTGAATATGGGAAACTTGGTATTTATGATGTAACGAAAGGTAACACTGCTTTTCTTGGATTGATAAAAAGAAAAATGATTCTCGCAACAGGAGAGGAGAAGGACGACCATTACCTCACCAATGTGACTTGGAGTCCATCTGAGGATAAAATATATATTGCCGAGGTAAATAGAGACCAAAATCATATGCAGTTCAACCAATATGACGTGAAAGGCAAGAACAAGGAGCGCACTATTTTTAAGGAAAAACATGATAAGTGGGTGGAGCCCGAGAATCCAGGATTTTTCTTTTCCAATAATGGAAATACGATGCTTTGGTTAAGTGAAAAAAGTGGATTTATGAATCTGTACAAAGTTGACCTTACTAATGGAAAATGGCAGACTTTGACTCAATTCGACTTTCCTATCACATCCTTTATTGGTACTAACGATACCGGAAAAAATGCCTATGTGCAAGCCACTGGCGAGGATGGAAGACAAAAGCATATTTTCAAAGTGAATATTGAGTCGGGAGAAACAACGAGACTGACAGAGGTAAATGGAACTCACACAGCTCAATTGAGCTCTTCGGGAAGATACCTAATTGATTCTTATTCATCTATTTCAATCCCTCAAGTATCTCAGATTATAAATTGTACCACAGGCGAAAAGAAAGAGATTAACCGAGAGGAAAATCCTACAGCTGATTATAAAATGGCTCAATTAGAATTAGGTGAATTGACATCGAAAAGTGGTGAAAAGCTCTATAGCAGGTTGATAAAACCGAGTAATTTTGATCCATCCAAAAAGTATCCAGTTTTGATTTATGTATACGGAGGTCCACATGCACAAATGATTACCAACAGTTGGGGAGCAGGAGCAAGTATGTGGATGCATTGGATGGCAAATCAAGACTATTTGGTATTCACAGTAGATGGAAGAGGGTCTGCGAATAGAGGATTTAACTTTGAAAATCAAATTCATAGGCAAATTGGGGAGGTTGAAATGGAAGATCAATTGACTGGTGTGGAGTACTTAAAATCTCTCTCTTTTGTGGACTCAAAAAGAATGGCGGTTCACGGATGGAGTTATGGAGGATTTATGACTACCTCGCTAATGTTGAGAAACCCTGGAGTCTTTACAACAGCTGTGGCTGGAGGTCCTGTGATTGATTGGAAATGGTATGAAATTATGTACGGTGAAAGGTACATGGATTCACCCAAGGATAACCCAGAAGGGTACAGTAAAAATAGTTTGCTTCAATACGTAAAAAACTTGGAAGGAAAATTGTTATTAATTCACGGAACAATAGATGATGTTGTGGTGATGCAACATAATTTAGCCTTGGTTCAGCAATCGGTAAAAGATGGAATTCAATTAGATTTTTTTCCTTACCCGATGCATCCGCATAATGTGAGAGGCAAAGATAGAGTACACCTGATGACGAAAGTGTTGAGTTACGTAATAGAGAACAACCAATAACAAAATGACAAAAAGGGATTTTTTTAAAATGTTAATAAAATCGATTGGGCTATTCTTTCCATTTTCCATTGCATTCACCAATTTCCCGATGATTATGACACTGTTTGTGTCAAGCATTGAGTGGCAAATGTTCATAATGCTCTTGGGAGGTCTTGGTTTATTTGTTCTTATCTATGTTTTATTACTTGTAAAAACCGACAGAATTATTGAGGCATTGCGCTTGGATAAAGGGTTTGATGATTCTTCATTTAACCTTGGTATTTTGACGAATCAATCGCTTGCTCAATTGGCCATTTTAATTGTAGGACTAGCAATAATGTTTCATGTTTTACCCGATATAATAGTTTTCGTTAACTATGAATTCAATAAATTTGAGAACGAGATAAACTCCCATTTCATTGGTGCCTTAATTAAATTTTTACTTCCGGCTGTTTTAATGGTTAACAACAAAGTTATTGCATCATTTTTATTTAAGTAAATTGATAGATTCATACAGACATAAGGGATTACGGAAGCAACTGGCGGAACAAATAGCAAGAAAAGGAATCAAAGATTCCAGAGTAATTGAAGCAATTGGAACAGTTCCGAGACATTTCTTTTTAGATACTGCCTTTGCTGAGCATGCATACGAAAATAAAGCTTTTCCTATAGGTTCAGGACAAACCATTTCTCATCCATACACAGTGGCATTTCAGTCCGAATTATTACGAGTGGAGAAAGGTCATAAAGTACTTGAGATAGGAACAGGTTCGGGGTATCAAACTACGATATTATGCGAACTAGGTGCAAAAGTGTATTCTATTGAACGACAAAAAGAATTATTCGACAAAACGAAGAGAATTCTTACTAAAATGAATTACACCACAGTAAAACTATACTACGGTGACGGATACAAGGGTATTCCTGGTTGGGCACCTTACGATTCTATTATTGTTACTTGCGGAGCTCCTTTCGTACCAGAAGATCTTTTGGGACAGCTAAAAATAGGAGGGAGGCTAGTGATTCCCATTGGTGAGGAAAAACAGATTATGACATTGATCGAAAGAATTTCTGAGAACGAGTTTTCCAAAAAGACCTTTGGAGATTTTAAGTTTGTTCCCATGTTGGAGAGAAAAGCTAGGGATTAATATTTTCAAAACGTTTGTATTGATTAACTCTCTTACAAACCGAAGAAAATTACAAAATTGGTAGTTCTTTTTTTGCTTCCTTTTTTTATTTGGAAAAATCTTCCTATCTTACCTTTATGAAATTAAATGCGTTTCATAGAATCATTAGCAGCTTTCTCGCGCTATTTTTGTTTATTTCTGCCTCGGGGATATCTTTAAATATTCATTATTGTGGGCAGGAATTATTTGATTATGCCTTTTTTGGACACGTCACAACCTGCCAAAAGAAGGAGTTGCCAAATTCAGACAACCTTAGTTTCATTAACTCGAGTTGTTGCTCATTCGATAATTTTAAGATCGATACGTCCGATTCTTACAAATATTCTGAGTTTGACAAAGAGAGAACAGCTGATCTCATCCCGATTCTCCCATTATCCATAGTTAAAACGAAATCTGAGAGTTACATTTCACCCCAGATAGATAAGATACACCCGCCACCTGCCAATTGTCTTGACAATAAAATATACGCCAGAACACAGTCATTTTTAATTTGATTGAATTTATAATTCCTACTCCACAGATAACTTTTGGAGTTTATTGATTATAAACCTTTTAAGAAATATTATCTTTTCTTATAAACTTAATAAAAATGAAAAAACAACTTATTTTATTTGCAGTTATTATAACGAACATATACTGCACAGCTCAAACACAATTACACTTAAAAATTAATCACAAGGCCGGTACAAATCCTTTGGCTTTTTCAGATACTAATCAAAATAATTTATCAAATTCTTTTACCTTTTCGAGAATTCAATATTACCTCACGGTCGTTTCTATTACTCACGATGGTGGTACAATTACTCCTATTGACAAAGTTCTTTTGGTAGATGCAAGTTCTACAACTTTAGATTCTCTCACGAGTCTTACCATTACCAATCTAGAAAAAGTAACCCTTGCTGTAGGTGTTCATTCATCGCTTAATCACTTAGATCCTTCACTATATGCTGTTGGTCACCCGCTAGCACCAAAATCGCCAAGTATGCATTGGGGTTGGACTCCTGGATACAGATTCGTTGCAATGGAGGGGACCTCTCTTTCAATTTCACCATCTAGAGTGTTTGAATTGCATTCATTGGGAGACGTGAGCTTTTTTTATACGACAATCGCTACACAAGGAATTTCTTCCACAAACAAACTGACTATCGAAATAAATGCGGATTACTTGGAGGCACTTAGGGGCATAGATGTAAGCAATGGTCCCTTGAATCATGGGGAAAGTGCTGTGAATAAAAGACATTTGGATAATTTTAGAGATTACGTATTTACCTCGGTTGAAGGGAATCCTTCAGTTGGAATTCGAAACTTAGAAAAAGAACCTTTTGACTTCACTGTTTCTCCCAATCCATCCGTAGAAGGAAACGAAATTATTGTGCAGTTTGGTGAAGAAATAGTTGGAGGAACCTTAGTTGTATGCGATCTGAAAGGAAGCGTTGTTCTTCAGATGGCTATCACTTCAAAGAGCTTAACAATAAGAGAGCTAAAGAAAGGAAGCTATGTTTGTTCGATAAGAAAACAAGGAAATTCTGTAGCAAGTAGAAAATTAATTATCACTCATTAATTCTTGCGTTATGAAACTTTTCAACACGTTGTCGGTAATCTTGATTACTGTTGTAATACTACTTCATTCTTGTAAAAAAGAGGAAACGAATACAGCAGGACTTAGTTATAATCCAAGTGAGTACATTCTAGACTTCAGAGGATTAACTCCCCCTAGAATTCCAATAGATAATCCACTAACCAAACAAGGTGTTCAATTAGGAAGAATGCTTTTTTACGAAAAAATGTTGTCTGGAGATGGTACAATGTCTTGTAGTTCTTGCCATTCGCAATCTAATGGATTTTCAGATACAAATCGATTTTCAATAGGAATTCTTGGTTTGGCGGGAGGTAGACAGGCAATGGCAATTACCAATATGCTGTGGAATACTAATCAGTTTTTTTGGGACGGAAGAGCTAATTTATTGAGAGATCAATCTATTATGCCTATTCAAGATTCTCTAGAAATGCATGAAACTCTTCCTAATGTGGTGGAGAAACTGGCCAACTCACAAGTTTACAGAAATCAATTTTTTCTGGCATTTGGGAATACAGCGATAAACACTGAAAAAATCTCCTTAGCTCTAGAACAATTCATGAATTCTATTGTATCAAATAACAGCAAATTTGACAGAGAAGAAAGAGGAGAATATACATACACACCTTCCGAACAAAGAGGAAAAGATTTGTTTTACACGGAGTACAACGCATTTTTTCCAGCAACTTCAGGGGCAGATTGTGCGCATTGTCATTCGGGAGCAAATTTTGAGAATGATCGCTATATGAATAATGGGCTAGATTCCGATGCGGATATGCAAGACGATGGAAGAATGAAAGTAACACTAGCTTCTTCTGACAAAGGAAAATTTAAAGTAACTTCCTTGAGAAACATTGAATTAACTCCGCCCTATATGCATGACGGCAGATTTACTACTCTTGAAGAAGTGGTAGAACACTACAACGGTGGACTTGCGTATTCTTCTACCATTGATCCGGCACTTGAAGCTACTCGAGCCACTGGGTTGTTTCTCACACCTCAGGATAAAATTGACTTAGTGAACTTCCTGAAGACTTTGACGGACCGAAAGTTAGTAACCGATACACAATATGGTTCTCCCTTTTAATGAGTGATACATTATGAATAAACGTCAGTTTTCTATTCTACTTGTTATTGCCTGTTTTTCTTCTTGTTACTTAGTCAAGAATGAGATCAAAAAGGAGAATTATCTCCTGCCAGAAATGAATGTGGATCCCGATAATTTACAGTCAAATGCACGGGAAGAATTGGGAAAAAAACTATTTTTTGATCCTGTTTTTTCTATTGATTCATCCATAAGTTGTGCGAGTTGTCACAATCCGACATTAGCATTTGCAGATACCCATCAATTTTCGGCTGGTGTTTTTGGGAGAGCAGGAGTAAGGAATGTTCCCAGTATCCTCAACATTGGGTTTCACCCTTACTTTTTAAGAGAGGGAAGTGTTCCTACAATTGAAATGCAAGCACTCATTCCCATTCAAGAAAAAAATGAATTTGCCCATAATATTGTAGATATTGCGAATCAATTAAAAGAAGATAAAGAATACGACAGGTTAAGTAAGTTGGGGTACGGAAGGGAGGTTGATCATTATGTGATAACCAGAGCTCTTGGAGCTTATCAAAGAACTCTAATCAGCAATAAGTCAAAATTTGATAAGTATATTGCTGGGAAAATGCAATTGTCGAGACAAGAAATGAAAGGGATGGATATTTTCTTTGGTAAAGGAAACTGCTCTAATTGTCATGGAGGGTATAATTTTACCTCATACAAACTCACGAATAATGGGTTGTACAAAAAGTATCATGACATTGGCAGAATGAGAGCATCCAAAGATTCTAGTGATTTAGCTCTATTCAAAACTCCATCCCTCCGAAACGTTTCCGTTACGCCACCGTACATGCATGATGGAAGCCTCTCAACTTTGTCAGCGGTGATTGCGCATTACAATGGAGGAGGAGAAGCACATCTAAATAAAGACCCCTTGATACAACCATTAGGCTTAACTCGCCAAGAAATGAAAAGTTTAGAATTGTTTTTGAATTGTTTGACTGACGAACGATTTCAAAAAATACCCTAGGAATGAAAAAAAACAGAAGAAATAAAATTATATTATTGTTTTCAGCGTTTTATTCTGTATTGGTTTTGTAGATTGTAAGAAACAAACGGCCATAAACGATACAACTCCTTTGTGGCACAATCAGTTAGATATACCGCTGGTTCCTTATAATTATCAATCACAAAATTTACATTCATTTTTTAACAATCAGTTCGTTCGAGTAGCAGATAATACTCCTATCAATAACCAAATTAGCAATTGGGGTGCTACATTGGGCAGAGTATTGTTCTACGACACGAGATTATCAAAAAACAACAGTATTTCTTGTGGTTCTTGTCACATTCAAAAATATGGGTTTAGCGATACAGCATCGTGGTGTTGGTGGGAATACTTACAGACCGATAGATATGTATCGTATTAAAAGTCCATCACTCAAAAATATTTCAATCAGAGCTCCGTATATGCATGACGGACGATTTTTAACACTGGATGATGTGATAGAACATTATAGTTCCGGTATTGCTGATCACAATTATGTGGATTCTCATTTCAAAACACCATCAGGAGTTTTTCAATTCAATTTGTCGCTACAAGAAAAAATTGAGTTAATTAGTTTTCTTAAAACCCTGACAGACGAGAAGCTATTAACCGATTCCAAGTTTAGTAAGCCATTTAAAGGCTTGAGAGTG
>Ga0255773_10002032_pt1 | contig 19394 bp, 23 predicted proteins | sample 011ome_17_FD_179971 | JGI IMG/M metagenome (GOLD analysis project Ga0255773, IMG submission 179971) | Coastal salt marsh microbial communities from the Groves Creek Marsh, Skidaway Island, Georgia - 011502XT metaG (version 2) | ecosystem: Environmental > Aquatic > Marine > Intertidal zone >...
AGCCTGATCTGTACCTTTCATAACAGGTACTGCATTACTTTTGTGCATAGTAGCAATACCCTGTATAAGGTCTCCTGTGTACTTCATAGGCTCCTTCTTACGCATTCCTTCGCCATCTGTTTTGTATATACCTGCTTTCATTTGTTGTTCCATAAGACTAGGATATTTTTCTCTATGCTCAGCATCTTGCTCTGCTCTCCAATTAGTTTGCTTTTGCATGGGTTTGAATGTTCTATAGTCTCTAGGATCAGGCCGTTTTGTTTTGCCATAACAATAATCTATATACTCTTGTAATGTATCATATCTCATATGATGCATATGATTTTGCTTACAACGTCTGTTATGCTCACGCCATCTGAGCTCTAGTTCCTTTAGTTTACCCTTAGTGATCTTTGCTTTATACTTTTTAGTATTGATCATGGAAAACCTGTTATCCAAATGCATAGTCATACATCTATTATAACAGGTTGTATTAGTTTGTCAACTACTTGTTTAATTTAAATACTGAAACAGTGAGCTCACCAAAAGGTTTTGCAATAAAGGATAATGCAAGTATAAAGAAAATTAGTTGTATTGTTTCTTTACTTAAAGACATCATCGTAAAGAGCTCTGCTAATCCAAACATAACTACAAAGATTAATGCAAAAGTTCCAGCACCTATTAAAAAATATTTCATATGTTATTCCTATAATGTGTAAGATTAATTTCTTACTATCTAATAATAGCATATATTGTGTCTTTGTCAACCTTTTTATACTATATATAGTACATTTTGTACTATTGTTGCATAAGTTTTTCAACACAATCTATAAAAGATTGTTTAAGTCTAGGTATATGTACATCGTGTAAATGTTTGAAGTTATAGTCTGCAATAAGCATCATTGCCTTCCACTCGCTTCTTGTTGGTTTCTGCATTTCGCTTATCAACTTTGCAACCATATCTGCTGTGACATTCCTATCTTTTTGTATATCATAAGTCTGGTCTATAAAATCACTGTAGTCTTTAAAGCCTAAATTTTTATGATGATATTCTAAATGCGTGTAGTCGTTTATGTTTATACCAGGTGTATAATACAATATTTGTTTTAACCATTTTTCAGATATATTTACAAGAGCATTTTCGTCATTGGTTGCCCAATCAGCCATATAATTTTGATTTGTATCTACGTTTAAATTAAAAAATGTATCAGCCCACCAATCTGTTTGTGCAAACATATCTCGTTCTCTGCCAAATTCTATATCATTAGGTAAACGTTTAGGTGCAATTTTATTCCATTGTCTTTGTGCAAATTCTTCATTATTAATACCATACCATTTAAATTGTTCAATGAAGAATTTTGAATGATAACTACCTACGTCACAAACAGAATATATCATTTTATCTTCATTGCCTAATACGTCATAAATGAAAAGAGCACCTAGCATCCTACATCTCTGAAAAGTAGTGTGTCCATTTAAATATAAAAATAAAGTATTTTTTCTATCATAATCCTGTAATTGTTCTTTATCTAAATATCTTAAAACACAAGGATCATTATTAAACTCAGGATCATTTGCTGATAATATCATACTAAGATGTAACCAATCGTTTCTATAATGTATTCCTGTAACTATCTCTCCATCTAATCTAGGACAATTTGTAAAAAATCCTATTTTCGTAATATCATAACCAAGTTTATCTAAGTAAACTTCCATTACATTATTTCTTACAGGAAAACTTTCAAACGTATCATCACAAAATATTTTACCTTTAAACTCTTTAAAACAATAATCTAAAATTTCCCAATCCAATGTAATAAATGAAATCCAATCCCAAACTATTATTTGATTTGTGTCGTTGTATTCTCTTAAATAATCTAAAGTTCTATAGGACTCAAAATTAGTTGAATCTAGAGTTATATATGTAAAATCAAGATGTTTCCAAATATGAAAGGAATTACCTGATGTAAGTACACCGTTATATCCAAGATCTTCTCCTTCATAATGAATTTGGAAATTTAATTCTCTATCCATTTGAGGTAACATACTATTAAAAGTATCTACAAAACCGTTATAGAACTCTCTATTAGGTTTCTTTTGAGCCTTATAGTTATGAAATAGTATTACTGATGTGTCCATTGCTTATAAAATCTATTTACTTCATACTCTACAGGATAAGGAGGATACCCTAACTTTGTCCATCTATGACTAAAAGGCAACATCTTATTTACATCGCCATCGTCTGAGAAAGGTCTTTCCCATGCATAATCCGGATCTCGAAACCATTTAAGAGTATGGTACGGTTGGTTATATTTCTCCCATTCAATATGATTACCTGAGTTCCAACTTGAAATGTGATGTATTTTATACAAACCTTCTGCTATGTGTTCTGGCTCATCTCCTATTTGAACACAATCTATATCAGGATAATCAAGTAGTTTATTATACAATTTCATACCACTGTCCCTCATTCTACGAGCCAAGTCAGCATCATCAAAATGTGTTACAACATAATTTTCATCATTTAACATTCTATGTTCTAATAGATAGTCTGGTGCAAAACTAAAAATCTGTCCTAAATTATATACTTGCCCAATATCAATAGTATCCCATTGTCTCCTAGGTTGTTGTGGCCAAAAAGGTATGTAGTTAGGATCAAGATTATCTTCTAATAATGTATCCAATACTTTTATATCTAATATTTCTACGTCTGCTTGTAGTAAAATTGCTCTAGGTAATTTTAATAGACTTGCTACACGGAAAATCCAGTTATAACCTCCTGAACTTCCAATGTTGTATTCAGATGCATAGTAGTAAGAACCTGTATCCTCACACCATTGTTTAATTTTAGATTGGTTTCCGTTATCGAGAACTATAAAAGAATAATCTTTATACTTTTCTTTGAATATTTCAGGCGGATTAAAACTTATCCATTCGTTTTGTTCTATATATGTTAATAGAAATACTACTTTATTTTTCAGTTCCATAGTCTTTGAGCATTTTTCTTATTTCTAAAGCATGTTGTTCTTCCATACCAATCTGTCCTCTGGCATATTCTTCCAACATAATACTTGCATCAGAAACTATTTCTAAAAGTTCTTTGTATTTACTAACTGCCGCCATTTCATGCTCTAGACTTTCTGATAATATTTGATTTACACTATGATCGTGATTTTCTACTATAGGAGAAATCTTTTGACTTGGATGACCATCGAAACCTGTAATATATTCTCCTGCCTGTAGAGCATGTTGTAAACTTTCGTTTGCTTGTTCTTGTAAGAATTGAACTATAGGTATCCTATTAGGTCCAGTAACCATTAGTGAACTGTGAGCATAACGTACAACTCCGGCCATTTCTAACTCTACTATTTCATTAAGTATTTCACAAACTTTTTTTGTATCTAAGTCTTTCATTTAGTGTCTCCATTATAGTACTCAAGACGTTCTATATCATCTTCAGTTGTTGCTTCACCATACTGTATTTCTATTATATGGCAGGGTTCTTCGCTCTTATTTACTATTTGATGCCATTCTCCCTTTCTAACAATAAAAACTTGGTCAGTATGTATAGTATAGAACTCATGTACTTCTGGATTATGTTCTAATCTACCATGTTTGACTTGACATTCTCCGTGACTTACAAACCAAATCTCATCTCTCTTAAAATGTCTTTGATAACTTATGCCCTTACCAGGCTCTATTATAAGTTCCTTTACTTTAACTGCTGAGTCTTGGAAGAGATTACTAAACTCTCCCCATACTCTGCGTTCTGTTGGGTATTTCCATTCCTTTAATATCCAACTGCTACTGTTTGATTTATTATCTCCTCCGACTCCAAATTCAAACTCGTATCCATCAACCTTCATTTCAGGTATGTTATCTTTACCTCTATCACCTCCATTAGCAAAGACTAGTTTATATGTTGGATACGCATTTTTTATATGTTTTAAAGTTTCGCAAACAGAGCCATCAGAATCTCCACCAGCAAATACATTATCAACTATATCTATATGCTGTATAATATCAGCACGTTCTTCAAACGGCATAAATGGTCTACCTTTCTTTTCAGTAAGCCATTGATCGTTATTAAGTATTACAATTAATTTATCGCCAAGTCTTTTGGCTTCTCTAAATAATTTTAAGTGTCCTGAATGTAGTGGATCAAAGCCTCCACTTACTACTACAACTGTTTCCTTATGATCAGCCACGATCACGCAACCTTCGAATTCGCTCCTTTGCCATCCAGGCCTTTCGTTTTTCTCGTTTGCCTTTAAGATGTTTTTGTCCTACAACTGCTGGGGGCATCCATTCTCCCCTCATAATTTGATTATCTATATCACGTTTAGTTTTCTTTTTTGCCTGGTCTTTCCTACGTTTACGTTTTACTGAAGGTTTTTCGTAGTATTCTCTTTTAGATATTTCTTTTTGAAAGTCCATTTTTTCTAAAACTTTCTTTAGGCGTCTGATTGCGCCGTTGACATCTTCGTTTCTGACTTCTATGTTTCTACCTCTAAATTTATCTAGGAATTTTTCTTCTCTACGTGGCTTTCTTTCTTGTCTGTAGTGTTTTTTGTGTTTATTAAAAGTCATTAATTCCTCTATATAATTTAAATTCTGTGTCTATTTCCTCACCTGTTTCAGTAATTAAAACAGGATTGTATTCATATTTATAAGGATACTTATCTAACCTGATACTTTTTACGCCTCTATTTTTGAATTCTTCTATCCTATACATTAGATTAGTTACACTATTGTCTATTAAACTTTTAATTGACCTTGCACCAATTTTACTTCTAAAACATTTTTCTGCTACAAAATCTAGGTAGTCTTCGCCAAAAAATAATTCTATACCATCTAGTTCTAATAATGATTTGACCTGTTCTAATGTACTATTTTTAATTTCTGTTAATAACAATCTTAATTGTTTTTTATTTAATTGTTCTAATGTGGCGATTACCGGTAGCCTACCAACTAATTCAGGTATTAATCCAAAATTAACAACATCATTATTCATTACTTCATCAAGCAATTTATTTCGTTCTTCTTTATCTACAATTTTACTATTAAATCCTATGTTACTTTTACGTTTAATTCTTTTTTCTATTATATCTTCTATACCTACAAATGCACCACTTAATATAAACAACACATTTGATGTATCAAATTCACTAAATTCATCTCCGAACTTTTTGCCATTTTGTAATTTTACTTTAGTTGTTGTCCCTTCTATAAGTCTAAGTAATGCTTGTTGAACGCCTTCTCCACTTACATCTCTAGTATTTGTATTGCTTTCACTACGTCTTGCTTTTTTGTCTATTTCGTCTATAAAAACTATTCCTCTTTGAGCCTTTTCTATATCATAATCTGCTAGGCTTAGTAATCTTTCTAGTACACTTTCCACGTCTTCACCAACGTATCCTGACTCTGTAAGTGTTGTTGCATCTGCTATAGCAAAGGGTACTCCTAATTTTTTAGCCAATGTTTTAGCAAGTAAAGTTTTGCCTGTACCAGTTGAGCCTATTAGAAGTATATTAGATTTTTCTATAACTGTATCTTTTATTAATTTACTAATTCTTTTGTAATGATTGTACGAATGTACACTTAATAATTCTTTTGCTGAATCTTGACCTATCACATACTCATCTAAAAATTCTTTTATTTCTTTAGGTTTGGGTAAATCATCATAGGCTAGACTGTGGATATCTATTTCATCTGGATCTTTTTCTATTATATCATAACTTATTGATACGCATTCATTACAGATATAAACATTAGGTCCTGCAATAAGTTTTTCTACATCGTTTCTGTTTTTACCACAAAAATTACAAACTAAATTTTCGTTTTTTGAATCGCTCATTTTTTACCTAAATATCGTTTATTAACGTCTGGTTTGTCTGTATCTTTAGGTAATGGCATCGCCCAAAAACCTATTTTCTTTTTTACATCTTCTTCAGAACTCTTTACTAACAACTTATATATATCATCTTCGCTTAAATCTTCTTTGTTAAATTCGCTCTGTGCCATCAAACGAGCCGCTTCACGTAAATCATTATTAGATGCTTTTTCTATAACTTCTGGTTCTTTAGAATTTATATCTTGTATTGTATTTTCTAAGGCTTGTATCTGTTGTATGTATTTTCTTTCTTGCTCACTTGCAAGAGGTACTACTACTTCTTTGACTCTTTCTGGTCCTGGGACTTCCACAATTCTTTCTGGCCCAGGAACTTCTTTTTCGACAATTCGTTCAACCTCCTTGATGACCTCAACCTCCTTTGGAACTTCAACTTCAACGATCTTTTCAACTGGCACCTCCCTTTCAACTACCACTTCTTTGATTACTTCAACCGGAACTTCTACAATTTTTTCAACTTCTTTCTCTACTATAACTTCTTTTGGTTTGTCGTCAAGAGCCTTTAATGTTTTTTTATATTTCTTTTCCAATAACAACAAGGCCTTTTCTATTTTGTCTGCTCTTTTTTTTTGGCTGGCACTTTCTGACATTGCAACTGCGGCATCTTCTACAGCACTAGGATTGTTTGGTCCTTTTAATATTGCATCTTTCTTTGAGCCTTTAGGAGGAGTTGGTGGGGTTTCAGGACCAGTACTTTCTAAGTTTACTCCATAACGTAATAATGTTTGGTTAGCCGCAATAAGCATCATAACTGCTAGGGGGTCAAACACAAATACAAATAGTAGTATGAATATTCTGATTGCTTTATCCATAACATCTTGATCTGATGCACCATAAAGTAATTCAGCCACATACTTAATTGGACCTACTTCTCGCTCTAAGTCTCTTACTTTGCTTTCTGCTTCAAACTTTTCGTCTTTAAGTACAACAATGACATCATATATGCCATCTATTTGTGAATTAAATTCATCTATCTTAATTAAGTTATCATCTTGAGCTGATTGACTATTATTTCTAAGCCTGTTTATTTCTGTGTTGGCATCATCAATAGTTTTTTGTGCCTGTAGTCTATAGGCATCTATATTTGCTTGTTGCTTGTCTATGTCTGCTTTGATATCTGCACGTTGTTGTTCTTGTTGAGCATACAACTCATTGGCCTGTGCAACATAGTCTATCTTTTCTGTTTCGCCTTGCTGAAATATTCCGCCTTCATCTAATACAACTACTTCAACACCTTTGTTTCTTAAATCGTTTACTGCTTTATCTAGTACTGCTAGTTGGTCTCTGAGTCTGTCTATTTGTCCTTGTGCATAATCTATATCGCCTTGTACTCTTTGCCATGCACCATCTCTGATTGTTTCTTGTTGTGTTATACTTTCACTTACATCAACAGTTCCACCTATACTAAGAATCCTGTCTTCCAGTATATCTATTTTATTTTCTTCTCTGGCAATTTGGCCGTCTAATCTATCTACTTCTGCAAATGCTACAGCACCATCGCTTGATACGTCAGAAGCGGCTTTGGAAAGATAACCGTAGATACCAGCAGATGTAATTAACATAAGGACAATTACGGCAGTTGTGAGATAGGATTTGAGTGCTAGTGAAGTTTCGTTCCAATAACGATATAACCAACTGGCTGTAAGAAGTTTTCCAACTTCTAAAACTCCAGCCATAACGGCGATACTCAATGGCATGCCACCAAAGAATATCATAAGTCCTGCTATACTAAACCAGGCGGCTACGCCGGCAATAGCAATAGAGGTGATTAAAGTTAATAGTCCAAACCACATAATGTACTATTTATCGTATTTTTGTTAGGGAATTTATAGAAAGTGAAGGGCAAGTAGATATCACTCTTGCCCTCATTCTAAACTATTCGTTCATCATCTATCTTTCTTCGTTATCTCAGTTAGATCCCTGACTGTTGTCCAGCGAATCTAAATTTCTGAGTGTCTGCAAGTTCACAAGTTGCACTATTGGCATCATGTTCCTTTACAGTAACCTTTTGGACCCAGCATCTGTGATTGCTGATATCTTTTACAATAGCATCTGCTTTGTCAAAGGCCATTTCGGCAAACCGTTCACACCCTGTTGCTTTTACAACTCTCATGTCAATAAGACCTTTGTCTTGTAACATTTGAACTGTATCCATCTCAGGATCGTCCTCGGCTACCAAATAAGTATGGTCAAACATTTCCTTTAACCATGCCTTAAGTTCTTTTAAACCACCAAAGTCTACTGCCCAGTTGCGTTCATCTAATTCATCACAACCAAAAGTAAACTCAAATTGTAAAGCATAACCATGTATTAAATTACAATGACTATCTGCTCTCCATTGTCTGAATGCACAACTGTGACCAGTTGCGTGTGTATAAGTTTTACCTGAATAAAAACGTTTCATACTTGTACCTCTAATATACTGTATATTATATACTCTATTTAGGCAATGTCAAGTAAAAATACTGGTTACTTTTTCTTTTTTTCCATAAGGGCAGTTGCTTTGTCAACATCCTTTTGACTTACAATACCTTCTCGCAATAGTTTTTCTCTGTTAGCCATATGTTTCATTTGGATTTCTTCTTTACTACCACCAAAGTATGCTACTGCATGACCTTCTTCAATAAGAATTTCTGTTGCCATTCTCCATGAATCTGTTGGTCCATGATAAACACTAAAGTCGCCCAGTATTCTACCAAACTTACCTTTCATGTCTTCACCATCTTTATTAATCTGTGTCTTAAGGATTGGGCCTGACTTGCCACCTATAAGTTCCTTTAATCTTGTTTTACTTGCGTTACCAAAAACTTTTTCTACTTTGTCTGATGTTCTACTTTCTGGTGTATCTATACCCATAAGTCTAACACGTTCATCTGTAAGAACTATTCCGAAACCTAAATCTATATCTACGTCTGCGGTGTCTCCGTCTACAACTTTTAAGACTTTACATCTATACTCATACATACTGTTACTCCTAATGTGTGTATTATAACAGTATATATTTATCGTTTAGCAGTTAAAAAAACTCTCCAGATTTTTGTTCTTTAATCCATCTTTTTGGTATTCTTACAGGAGTTCTAGATGAAGTTTGTTTATTTTTATGACATTGATCTAGTATCTTAGGAGTTGTCATTTTAATTATAGTTTTATATACTATTTTGTCATGATGATTAAGATTAAAATCCTTAGGTTTCAATGCCATTTGCCACCAAACATAATCCCTGTTCATAAAAACATTTAGCATTTGCCTTTTATCTATGCTCCAACAATGTTGACCACCATTCATTCTGTGAACTTGGTCCCAATACCATTTTGTATTAATTAAACTTTCTTGTGCATTTATAAGAGTATCATATGTTTTTCTATTTGAATAACCTTTATTAACTTTTTGTTGTGTTTGATAGTAGTTTTTATCTAATGCTTTCTTTAATTCGTGATCGTAATCCATGCCTAAAAAATGATAAATTGGTCTGGCGGCATGAGCGGGAGATACTGCACAACCGTCACCGCCTATTCCAATTAAAATATTTTTGCCTATAGCAGGTATTTGCCTGTACCATTGATGATACTCCGCCATAAATTTATGTTGTGGCGTTGCATGTTCCCAATCCTGTAATAAAGGATAGACTGCATCTTTATATTGAAAATGCACCTTTAATGGTATCTTTTCACTTAGTGCAACTGCGTATAATAATCCTGTATCTAAACCACCAGAAAAAAACAAATCTAATTCACCGTGTTTTTCTGCATAAGAATGTAATGTTTTTACTAAATCTTTATGTAAGATTTCTGCAACATCTTGTGTGGTTAAATCACTATCTGTATAAGGCGGAATATAAGGATCAATGTAGTCTTTTATTTCAAAACTACCATCTTTAGAAAAAGAAAAATACTTTTGGTTTTCTAATTCTTCCCAGCCTTTTAACATTTTACAATAACTATTAAACTCTTGTTTTTCTAAATTAAAAGATTTATAGTAATTTAGTTCTCCGTTTAAGAATCTTCCAACAATTAATTTATCGTCTTCTATTTCTATAGGAACATTTTCGTTATACTCAACAATCCATTCACCATGAATATATTCAAGAGGAAAAACCTCTCTATTATTTGAATTTGTTTTTGATATCCTAAATAGCATTAATCATTTCTTAATAAGAATGTATGATTACCAATAACAGTTTGAACAGGATAAACTCTACTCCAACTAGGTGTAGATATATTATGATTATAGTAATGTGTTGAGCCGTATGTAGGGTCTCTATACCATATATCTCTTTCAACCATTTTTATTGCTACTTGCACAGATATTCTCCAGTCTCGCATATTAGGTTCGATAACACGTCCATTACTTTTATAAAATAATTGTGGGTCATCTTTTACACCATCGCAATACCAACTAAACTGACATTGTCCTGGTATAACTATATCAGTATTCCAACTATATCTTTTAGCCTCATATACAACACCACACACAGTATCAGGATATTTCTCATGATCTACTCTATTAAGTACAACATTACCAACTGCTTGTTTGCCTTTTAGACTCTCACCACGTGCCTCATAATATATATTCTGAGCCATGCAATAAGTTTCATTTACAGTAGTATTATCTACTGGTCCGTTTGACATAAGCATACCCATTAGTATTGCCTTTGCCGCCATTACACCTTGTTCAATCATAAAGATCTCCTAAAAGTTATACTATATTATAACATTTTTGGTGTCTGTGTCAAGTATTATTTAGCGATTTGAATCTCAGATGTTGCTTCAGTAAACTTGTCTGCGATCTCATCTACAGTGGCAGAATAGGCAACAATACTAGAATTATTAAATGTAAGTTTATCAGGTGCTGAACTCATCATCCAAGGAACAAGACCTAAACCGCCTTGTGGATTTGGTGCAACAACACTTGCTTTGGATACTACTAGTCCTTCTTCTGATTCTTCTTCAAATCTAGCAATAATTTCTTCGCCAGTCATAATTTTAATTGAAATTACTGAGCCTTTCTTTATGGGTCTTTGCATTAACATTGTTATATCATCTCTCGTTATAGTTTTATAACTGTATTTAACATATAATGGTAGTTAATTTAGTAAAACTGAACCGTAAATAATATCTGAACGCACAATTAAGTCGTTCATGGAGGTTGATATATGGATATTCTTAAAAGTGTTGGCGGATGGGCCAAACAACTTACAGAAGTCGGTATCAGTGTTATTGCTCTAGGAGTAGTACTTGAAGTATTATTTGGTGGAGCAGTTCCTTTCCTAGGAGATTTCCAAGTTGTCACAAACATCATGGCTATCTTAAATGGATTGAGTAACGAAGGTCTACTAGGTTTAGTAGGTGTTTGGATACTATACCACGTCTTTAACAAGAAATAAATATACACATTAAAAGGGCCTGGACTATCTAGGCCTTTTTTTTGATCAAAAATCCGTATATTTCGTAGTTTTTTAAGTTTTTTGTTAAATAATATTGTTGGGCAGAATAGATTTCAGTCTAACAGTAATAAAAAATCGGCTCCCTCGTAGTAAAGCCTAGAATAGCAGGAGAAACTGCAAATGACTGTTCCAACATTTGATATGCAAGGTGGCCACCAAGCATTATGTAAATTGCTCTAATTCTTTCATTAGGGCATACTTACTAGGAGCATGCCTACTGCCGTGGGTATGAACTATGTGAGCATCAGAAAGTTTACATCCGTTCCATTCGTTACTTGCATTTTTTCTTTGTTCCCATTGTCCTTTAAATTCCTTTCCGTCTCCAGTATTAGGCAAATATAATATTTGGCCTTGGTAAGCCATATGAGGTAAATGAGTATTTGTTGGTACTCTTTTAGGTTGGTCCCATAGCATTTTGTTTAAAATTATTTGTTCTGTGTTCCAGCAATTGAAATCCCAATTTTCTGCCATCTCTAGTCCCATGTCCCAAATGTCTTGACTCATTGTACTAGGATAATATCTTACATCTGCATTGTAGAAATGTTCATGTTGTACATTATAATGATTATGTTCTACACTACTTTTAGGATCTGTATAATTAAACATACGAAAGTCATCGTATTCACCAAAAAACTTAGTAGGTTTCATCATAATGTTATCTGGTCCACAGTATAGAATGTTTGTATCTCCCTGTTTCCATATATCATATATTTCAAAGAAATGATCTTTAAAGACTTCCTGTATGTTCTCAACTTCCTTATTAAAAAATATAAACTCCCAATCTCCCTGTAAGTGTTTTTCAAAACTTCTTAAACTGATATCGTGCATTTTCATATACCAATCGTATAAGTCTCCTTCCTGAGTTCTATCAGCAAACCATACTGGAGATTTAATTTTATATAAACTTCTTATTAAATAATTTTTCATACAAACATTACTCTGGGAAAGTATTGAACATATTGTGTGGACTTATCTTTTCTGATTCCTTCTACATTAGATTTTATCTCATCAAAAAAGTTCCAAGCAAGTGGAATAACAACTATGTGTTCGTCTATATCTAAACTGCTTCTGTCTTTGATGGGTATGTTAGTACCTGGAGTAAGTAATCCTTGTTTTAATTCATTGTCGTCTACAATCCAGTCCAACTGTATATCATTTGCATTTAATACTGTCATACCTTTAGCCGCCGCACCATAACCTACTACAGGCGTGCCTTCTGCTTGGCACCTGATAACTAGGTCTTTTAATTTCTCTACTATACTTCTAGCATTTAGTCCAAACATTTGATAGAAGTTAGGATTGTGTCTGCCTTCTTTATCTTCTTTTCTTATTGTTTCTGTAACTGAACTTTGTACATCAGCACCTTGATGTTTTAATACAAACACATAACTATCTCCGTGTATAGGAGTAATGTGTATATCTGTAAGTACTAAGCCTGCTCGTTCGGCTAGTGTCTTCATACTGTTTGCACTAAAGAAACTTATATGCTCATGGTATGTGGTGTCAAATTCATTACGTTGATACATTTGGCTTTGGCTTGTTTGTATATATGCTGTACCATTTGGTGTTAGTGATGCTTTCACTCCCTCTAAAAATTCTAGCGGATTAGGAGTATGGGCACAGACATTTTGTGCTGTAATCACATCCATTTGCGGATAACTTATAGGCCAATATGCATTACGCACCATGTGTCCTTTCTCTAATGCTATCTCAAATAAATTTTTTGCTGGGTCTACGCCAAATGTTTTCCAACCCAGTTTCCTAAAACTATCTAATTGTGTCCCGTCATTACATGCAATATCTAAAACGTTGCCGTGTGTAAGTTGTTCTCTGTCTGTAACAAATTGTGCAAACCAATCACAGTAGTCTCTGAGTGTTTGACTTGTACCAGTCACATATAAGTAGTGATCAAACATTGCTGTTGGGTCCACACTTACAGGTAATTGAGTGTGATAGCAATCAGTACATAAGTTAAGACCAAGTTGGTAAGAGTCTCCGGCACCACTACCGTCATGATAATTATTTGCTAATGGCTGTTCAGCCAAGTCTAAAAATTGTTGTAAGTTAGAGCCACCACATGCTACACAATTATCAAGTGTAGTGTATGACTTCTGCTCTGTGTCCTTTATTGCATTTTGCATAATGCTCTACCATCTCCTGTGTGATACTGTCTAATGTGTCTGTAAATTTAAAATTAAATGTGTTTTCAAACTTTGCTGTGCTAATGCCAAAGTCATATGTTTTGTTTTGTAATTTTTCATTAAAGACAACACTAGGAGGATCTTTGTCTATTACAGGAACATTTGCAAATTTGCCTACTGCTTCTGCAATCTCTCCTGCTGTATTTGTAAAACTTGCTGTATTATAAACACCCCTATTAGATTTCTTGTTATCGTCTATAATAGTTTCTACTGCTCTACATAAATCGTTTATGCCTAAGATACTTCTGCGAGTGTCTTTGTTAAAGACATGTATCTCACCTTTTTGCATAGCAGTATTCACCATAGCATTTATCATTACATCTGTTCTTATACTGGGTGCTGGTCCATTTACTGTACCAAATCTTAAACCATAATAGTCTAACGGACTTAGATGCATTATATGATCTATATGCAACTTAGTCATGTCATAATAATTTATAGGACTAAAGTTTACATTATCCTCAGATAGGCTAGAGTCTGATGTATTACCATACACACTGGCACTACTGGCGTATATAAATTTTTGTGTTGTTAATTTGTTTGTGAGATTTACAAAGTTTCTTACGTTATTATTAAAACTGCTTTGCAAGTCTGTATCACACATTTTTACACTACTGTGACCTGCTGTGAGTATTACAACATTAAACTGCTCTAAAAACTTTGGTGTTAAATTATTGTAGTCCATATTGATAGTATGGGCATAGGAATGATTACCAAACCATTCTAAATCCACATTGGTAATCTCATGTTTGTCTGCTAGATTTTTACCAATTGCTGAGCCTACATAGCCACAGCCACCAATAATTAAAACTTTCATAGTGCTATTTAACTTCTAAAAACTTCTTTATGAGTATTAAATGGTTGTATAGTAATCTGCTCTGACCAGGTGTATTTTCTATTATAGGGCCTTTTAACTGGAAAGTCTTCCATACAATATACAGGGCCAGGATACTTTTTGTATATATCCCTCATAAACTTATAATTTTCTATTAGTTGATTAGTATATAGATCTGCAACAGATTGTGATGCATTAATATTAAATAGTTTTTCTTCTCCCCAGTGATGTTCATGATCCCCGGATAAATTCCATGCTATCCAACTCTTAGCCTGTGCCTCAAAATCTCTTCTATACAAATAAACTATCTCATCGCATAAAGTGTTTATTGCTTCAAACTTTTCATATGCATGATCTATTTGATCTGGCATTAATTTAAAAATAAATTTGTTTATAGGTTTTAATTCTTTATAAGCCTTAAGAAAGTTACGATTATTGAAATGTTCCCAATTACCTGTAGGGGGTATTTTGTTCGTAAAAAAGGTTTCTCTTATAAAGTATGTACTAGCAGTTCTGTAATTTGTAAGCAAACAGATCTTTTTACCTTTAAATTTTATTAGGGGTAATTCAGATTTTTTATTTGCTGTTTGTTTCATAATATTTAAAATAGCATCTTTATTATCTTTATAAAATTTGTCATGGTAGGATTTATGTATATGTCCTATTTCTGGTTCGTCTAATTGTCCTGTAACAACATCACAATATTCTTTAGGTATAATATTAAAATTTATTCCTTCCTTTACATTACAATCATGAAATAAATTAGCAAGTATAAGACTATTTTTATCAGAACATCTTTGTAAAATAGATTCCACAAACAATTCATTCTGTCTTTTGCTTACTTTGTAATCAAAAAACTTCTCATGAACAGCAGGTGTTATCTCTTTTCGTTCCATTCTTTCCCATGATGCCCAGGAATTCAATCTTTCTTCTATGAAATCAGTATATGATATATCGTATGTGGGTATTGGTTGCAACACCTCTTCTATTCTTTGAGGACTTGTAAGAGAAATTAATATATAATCTGGCTCTAATTGTAACCCATGCTCTAATTGTAGGAAGATATTTAAGTTACTAGCACCTGAAATTGCTAAATTGATTACTTCAGCATCAAGATCTTTTGCAAGCCTGTTCCACCATGCCCATTCTGGTGCAGTAGTTGTATTATCATGCTTACCTCTGGTTGGAGCACAAAAACTATCAGCACATATTAAAAGTTTCTTTTGCTTGGTTGTATAATTGTTCACTTGCTAGATTTTTTGCCTTTGCTTCGCATTGTATATCAAAGTTGTCCCAGAAAGACAATGCCCATTCGTTTACTTTGTAGTTAGGATAGAAGTCAGAGTGTGCTCTAAGTTTCTGTTTCTTACTACCATCTTCTATTAGTATATTTATATTGTGCATCTGATCATGGGTATATCCTTCCGGTAGCCATTCATCTCGACTGTAACTGTAATGTAAAGTGGGTCTTACACCTCGCCAACTATCTATTATCATTTTAATTCTGCTATCATTAGGTTGTATGTATTCTTCATCACGTATCCAATGATGATGTATATCTAGTACCAATGCAACATGTTCACGTAGATGTAAACTGGCATCAAGACCATGACACATTTCATCATTCTCGATTGTAATAATATTTCTTGCTTCTGGGGTAAGTTTAGGTAACACATCTATGATACCTTGATAACCCTGTCTACCAGATATGTGTACATTACATTTAAAGTCCTGAAACTCTTTGCCATACCCCATCCAACGTGCCATACTTACATGATATTCAAACTCTTCTATAGAACGTTTTACTACATCAGGATTATCACTTGCAAGTACACAGAACTGTCCAGGATGGAAACTTAGTTTAACATCAAGTTGTCTTGCAAGATTACCTACTTTTATAAATTCTTTCTCACAATATGCTTGTACATCAGGCTTTTGCCAAAAGTATGACCAATCCTTTTCTGTAAATGCAGGAAGGCAATCACTGCCTAACCGTACCATTCTACGTTGAGGTATGAGACTGCCTGTGTATTCAACAAGATTGTAGAAACTTTGTATGTTATGTACCATAAGATCCCACAGTCGTTGCTCTGCAACATCCTTGTCTTGTCTATTTAACCACGCAATAGTTGTTGATCTAGTGTTAAAAGGACGTTGTGTATCTTCCAATAGTTTCTTAGGCTGAGTCTGATCTGAAGATAAGTACTTACAGCAGAAACCAATACGTTGTATATCTTGATTGAACATGCTATTATTATAACACAACACAAAAGAATGTCAACAAATTGATAAATACTAATAGTAAATTTACAAATACTCTGGAGAATTTAAATGGCTACAGTCAAAAAATACAACTTAGCAGGAGTTAGTGCTAATGTTGAACTTGGTAAGCAAGGTTCATACATTAGTGGTAATTCAGATGCTATTGGATTCTATACATCAGGCGATGCTTTACAAAAAATTGCTATAGCAAATGCTACAGTGGCCACACAGGCTGTTACTAAAGCACAATTAGACGCAACATCGGCTGACTTAGTTCAACATGTAACATTAGATGTTGATTATAATACGGCAGGTTCTAGTAACATTGCCACTATTGCCGCAGGTAGTAGAATTATTTCAGTAACAGTTGACATACCAAGTCCTTGGACAAGCGGTGGTGCAGGAGACTATGTTGAAGTAGGTGATACATCAAACGGTTCAAGATTCATTAGAGCAGGAGATGTTGACGTAACTAGAGCGGCTCAATATCATTCTCAATATCAATACGAATATTCAGCAGAATCAGTGCTTACAGCAGAAGTAACAAATGGTGCCGCAAGTGCCGGAACTGCTACAGTAAGTATTGTAATGGCAGGTGATGCCACAGTTACTGATTACGGTTCAATTAACCAATCACAAAATAGTAATAGTGATCTAGGTAACATTGCTTAATAGGAGTAATAAATGGTAGACTCAGTAAAAAACTACGGTATAGCAGGAGTAAGTACTACTTTAGAACTTGGTAAACAAGGTGCTAAAATAGATGCCAGTAATGCTTCAGTAATATCTTTAAAAGATAAAGATGACGGCTTAGAAAGTATTGCTATTGCTGATGGAACAGATGACACTCATGCAGTTTCCAAAACACAATTGGATACTGCAACAGGACAAAAACTACAATACATTAAGACATCAGTTAGTTACAATAGTGGAACAGTAGCAATTGGAACAGCGGGGGCTAATACCAGAATACAGTCAGTTGTTGTTGAAAAGGGTGCTGGTAACTGGACTGATGCAAATGCTACAACAGAAATTGTTGTGGGCGATGCCAGTGATACAGACAGGCTTTTTAGTGGCTTCGAACCAGATGGTGGACAACACAAAGAAGATGCAGATCATTTATATGTATCTTCAACAGCCATAAGTGCAATAGTAACACAAGGTGGTGCTTCAGCAGGTACGGCTGACGTTGTTGTTTATTACACTGGAACAATTTCATAGGAGAAAGTAATGGATTTTATTAAAGCAAGATTAAAAGAAAGAACCAGTTGGGACGGCGGTGTCCTAATTGTTGGCGGTATTGTAATGATACTTGCTCCAGTAAATCTTATTGCATACGGCATGATTGCCTACGGTGCATGGACTATCTGGAAAAAAGAAGACTAAAAAAAGTATGTCTCCTAGTAGCAGTAGATAAATATTGCATTATTAGGAGACACACATGCCAGTAAAATTTAAACCCTCACAAAAAACATTCGTAAAAGGTCAAGGTACTAGAACAGAACACTTTTATATCAAAAACACCCCCAAACAAGAACTTATAGATTATATAAACAAAGGTCAAAAGCCTAAAGTAAAGCAAAAGTGCAGAAACGAATTAGCAAGACGAGGAGTCAAATTAGTTTGGGTAGACCCACAATCAGAATAATCTGATAAATAGTTGTATGAAATTAAGGCATTTTACGACTAATAAATTTTTAAAAGAATTCGCAAGTGACGATATTGAACAAGCATGGGAAGATGCAGAATATAATTACGAGCAAGATACTGGAAAAAATTGGGACGATGCCAGTAGAATAACACAAGAAAATTACTATGCAAAAGCATTGCTAAATTACGGTTTTAAAATAACAGCAAATGGTATAGTAAGAATGGAAAGTACTGAATCTACAAATGAATCTCTTCAAGCATTAGCAAGACATGTCAAAGAGGGTGTACCTCTTGTAGACAGCCTATTCAGATATCAAAGTGAAGCCTACTTTGATACATTTAAAAAAGCCAAACAATTACGTGAAGCAGGTTCACTACCTGAGTTAGATTGGGAAAGTGAAGAAATGCTTGGCACCGACATAGGCGAAAGTGTAGTATTAGAAAACGGTGAACGTGTTTGGTTGGATGTTCCGTATCTGAATGAAGATGATGATTTTGTTTACGCAAGTGAAATAGTATATTTTGACAAAGACGGTAAAGAAATTGGTTATCTGGACTGGGACGGTTATACAGATGCTAACACAAACCATAGCGAAGAAGAATTACAAGCAATAGCACAAAAGTTCAACATTAGTCCTGAGAAAGGTAAAGTTGTTGGATATTGGGATGGCAGTAATGATGAAATAGACTTCAGTGGTCCTTCCGATGAAACATATCCAGATGGAACTACAGGTGTTTATATAGACAGGCATAGCAAAGAAGAATCAATTAAAGAAGCAGAGTTTAGTGATTTACAACAAGCATATGATAAAGTTTATCAACTAACAGACAAAATGGGAGACGAAGCATTAGAACAAATGAATCGTTATGCTCCTAAATTTAGTGATGCTTTAGAAAAACATGAAGATATAGAGACTATAGAAAAACGTGAACCTCAAAATGTAGATTTTTACATAAGAGAATTAGAAGATGCAGAATTTCAAATAGGCGAATCTGTCAACGAAGCAGAAGAGGGAATGATTGGTGAGCCTGATAATTATTATGATGCTGAAGAACGTAAAGAAGCATATGATGATTTACAGACTGCTTTAGATGGTGTTAGGAACGATTGG
>Ga0255773_10002042_pt1 | contig 19319 bp, 4 predicted proteins | sample 011ome_17_FD_179971 | JGI IMG/M metagenome (GOLD analysis project Ga0255773, IMG submission 179971) | Coastal salt marsh microbial communities from the Groves Creek Marsh, Skidaway Island, Georgia - 011502XT metaG (version 2) | ecosystem: Environmental > Aquatic > Marine > Intertidal zone > Salt...
TTCTCCTCCACCTCCTTCCCCACCACCCTCTCCACCCGCTCCGCCCCCTCCCCCTTCTCCTCCCCCGTCAGACCCAATACCTAGTGGTACTCTAAAAACTGCCGTCGACGAGTGTTTGAAAACAAATCCAGTGGACGGACTTTGCTATGATTTAAAAGTTAATGGAGTATCGTATGGCGCCATGCCTTATTGGGACACGAGTCAGGTAACCTCTATGAAATATTTGTTTGCGAGCAAGGTAGACTTCAATGCGGATATATCGGGATGGGATACTTCGCTAAATAGAAAACTTTGGGGAACTTTTCATGGCGCGCAGAATTTTAATCAAGATCTCTCCAAATGGGACACAAGCAAGGTCGACGACTTTGACGTTGTGTTCAATGGAGCGACGAAATTTACGCAGGACGTATCGAGCTGGGGTTGGAGCTGCGAAAGATTGATCTGGGGGTCTAGTATGTACCAAAATTCTGGTGCTCCTTGTTTTAAATGCAGCTCAGGCGTGTTCGAATCGTGTTCTACGGGAAGACGAAGAATGCTCCAGTCCTCGGACGACGCACCGCCCATCACGGACGAGTCATTCTCAGGACTCATCTCCAAATGCCTCGCAGTTGCGCCCACAGATGGCAGATGTGGAGAGGAAAACGAGCATGGTGACATGTCGATATGGAACGTTTCTCTCGTTAAAGATATGACGGCTGCTTTCAAAGATAAATCAAATTTCAACGCAGATTTGACTCTGTGGAATGTGTTCCAAGTCACCTCGATGGAAGAAATGTTTTCTGGGGCATCGGCATTCAACAGTGACATCATTGGCTGGGATACGAGTGAAGTGGTCAACATGGACTCGATGTTTATGGACGCGACAGAATTCAACGCGGACATCACGGCTTGGAACACCTCGTCCCTCACCAGCAGCGCCGGAATGTTTTCAGGGGCGACTGCGTTTGCTGACGCTTGTGTGAAGATCACGACGGGAAGTTCCAGCAGCGATGGTCCACCCTCAGCGTGGGATTGCTACGTCGCTCTCCCGCTCGACGATGAAGTCATCAACGAAGCTGTGATTCAGTGCCTCCAAGCGTCACCAATATTAGGTGAGTGCGCATGGAGCGCGACTGTGAATCCGTACGGACCCATGCGCGAGTGGAACGTTTCCTCTGTGACTGATTTCTCCGGTTTATTCTCCGGTCCATTCAACGGTGATATATCCTCATGGGATACGAGTTCGGCAAAAACAATGAGTGCCATGTTTCAAGACGCCTTTGACTTCAACAACGACATCTCGTCATGGGATGTATCGCAAGTCACGAGCATGGACGGCATGTTTGATGGCGCCCGCTCGTTCAACCAGGACTTATCATTATGGAACGTCACTAGTGTAACTACAATGGATGTAATGTTTAGGAACGCGGTTTCATTTGATGTGGATGTGACGTCTTGGTGCTTGTTGGATGATGCTGACGCTACTTTACCGTGTACACATATGAGGGCGGATGAAATGTTTTCAGGCGCCACGGCTTTTGGAGAGAAATTTTACTGGGTTGGTCTCGCAGAAGAAGCAGGGAACGGGAACGGACCTGCCGTGAATTGGGATTTGAGGGGAGACTCACCCTCTCCTCCTCCTGTTCCGCCGTCTCCACCGCCTCGACCGCCTCGACCGCCTTCGCCGCCCCCGCCGCCTTCGCCGCCTCCTTCGCCACCTTCGCCCCCTCCTCTCGCTGCGTTTCCTCCGGCGCCTCCTCCTCCACCCGATGTGCCGGAAAGACCGGTGGAAATTCTCCCTGTCTTTTTGATGCGAGCTGCGTGTGCCGGCGGTAGAGCTGGTAACGAGTGCCCGGGTTACGAAAAGACGTACAACTACATTGGAAAATTTGAGGACGAAATTGGAAAATGCAGCGACGCCGAAGACGAGTGTGCAGAGTACTTGGACGACAAGCGCATGATTAAATCGAACGTTTACGATGAAATCAAAGAATACGCAATCGTCGCGCGAACCTTGTCTGCCGCTCTACCGGACACATACGCCATCACAACGTGCGAATTTGTGCAAAAAGCGTTCGCCGATGCGAAACCAGGGTGCGAAGACACTATGAAATCGATTAAAATTCTGTTCGTCGGCACGACGCTCATTTCGGTCGCTTTCTTTAGCATGTGGGTCGTCTTTATCGTCGTGCTTTCTCGATTATTAAACAAAGATCGGTTGCTCGATTCTTCTGACGGGGAGAAAACGAATATCGAAACGAAGAAAGAGGTTGGCGAAGACGCTCTTTAATTTATCATCATAAGCGAGAGAGTACTAAGAACGCGTACTTTTAGAAGAGATTATAGTTTTACGTCTGAAACCGGTATTTATCACTGTACGCGTACACACGAAGCGAAGCATAAAAAAGTCAACAACCTCTCTCTCGCGCGCTCAAAAGAGCGCCGCTCTCTTCTTCGTAAAAACTCGACTTCGAGAAGTGTAACAACCCAGTTTTTAAAAGGATATCTGAAAAGAGACCCACCCCTTTCTCTCACGTGTTCTGTCATCTCTTTTTTCATTAAAATCCAACTCTTCTCTCATCATCGCAAGTTGAGACTCTTTTTCTATTTTTTTTTCTATTTTTTTTTTTCTGTGGAGACAAAAAGTACTCATTTCTACTCGTACACCAAAAGCATTCTATTCTCTCTCTCTCTCTGTCTCTCTGTCTGTGTTTGCTTCCTCTGCCCTCGTCTCCCTCGTCTCCCTCGAGATTGCATTATTCGCACTCTATTCGCACAAATATAATAATGAAGCGCAATAATGAGAGTCCTCCTCCTCCTCTGAAGAAGAAGAAGATGATGAAAAGCGAAGAAGACGAGAAAGGAAAAGAAAAGAAGAAAAAGAAGACGATTTCGAGAACGTCGAAATCATCGTCTTTCTTCACCAACAACAAAAGACCCACCACCACCACCAACAACAACAACGCGTTTAGGACGACGAAGAAACACTCCCGCGAGCGGTATCTTCGCGATGATATTTTCTGCGGGATTAAGCAAGCGCCGGTGGCATACAAAGGGAAAGACAAGACGAAATGGATTTTGGATGTAAACGCAGAAGAAGAAGAAGAAAAAGAAGAAGAAAAGAGCGGCGTAGAAGCGAAGTCGATGACAACGAAGGAAAACAACAACAACAACAACATCGGAAATGATAAAATTATTTACGTCGTCGACGCGAACGTGTGTTTACACCAGCTGGACGTGGTATCGCACCCGAAGGCGATGAGAAATGTAGTCGTGTGCACGACGGTTTTAGAGGAGGTTAGAAACCGGTCGAGGAATGCGTATGAGCGCGTGAGGAGGCTTTGTCTAGAAGCTTCTTCATCTACGGGGGATAAAACAACGAACTCGGGGAGAAAGAATTTCTTTGTGTTTTCTAACGAATTTCACAAGGACACGTACGTCGGAGAGCCGAAGAAAGGCGAATCGGCGAACGATAGGAACGATCGGGCGATACGGGAGGTGGTTAAGTTTTACCAAAAGGTTGTCGGATTGTGTTCGTCGAACAAGCACGACGGCACAAAACAAAAAAGAGAAGGAGGAGAAGGAAGCGCCGGAAAAGCAGCGGAAGCAAAAGTCATATTAGTTTCTGACGATCGAGGAAACGTGTTGAAAGCGAAAGAGGAAAATTTGAACGCGATGAGCGTCAGGGAAGTGGTAAACAAACATTTCGCAAAATCGTTCCCGGAGTTGGTCGATTTGTGCTCGACGAGAACAGAAGAGTGCTTCGGAGCAAATGAAAACGAAATCGCGAGAAATAATTACGCGAAGAACACAACAACGACAACGAAAGCTTCCATCAACAAGACGGAAATGAACAGCAAAAAGAGTAACTCGACGGCGAGAGGAGGGTTCACCGCCTTTCCCGAACACTTGACGAAAGCGCAGTATGATAGCGGCGTCTCCGCCGGGAGATACAAAGAAGGCAAAATCAGGTGTTCTCCGTACTCGCCATTCTCGGCGTACGTCGACGTGGGAGACGACACGCTCGACGTGAAAATAGAAGGACGTCATCGCATGAACAGAGCGATGGAAGGAGACGTCGTCGGTATTGAAATTATCGAAGATGAGGATGAAGAAGAAGAAAGGGAGAAAGACGACGTCAACGATGACGATAACGTAGTCTCACTCGCACCAATCGTAAACGCATCAGAAGATGTTGCTTCAGTCGATGATGCGTCCGCGAAGGCCGGTGCAGAAATGCCTCCTTCTTTGACGGAGTTGAAAGCAAAAGTCGTGAGAATCGTAAAACGAAATTGGAGAGATCGAGGATACGCGTGCGCTCTCGATATTGAATCTTGCGCAGATCTCGCGAGAAAACAACACGAGAATAGTAACGAAAATGAAACGGAAGATGGAGGTGGTCGCGCGAAAAGAGTCCTTTGCGTGCCGAACGATCGCAAAACTCCAAAGATTCGTATCAATACGCGACACGCGCATCAAATTGCTTCTCAGAGAATCGTCGTTGTCATCGACGCGTGGCTCGCGTCTTCGCCGTATCCAGAGGGACACTTTGTTCGCGCTCTCGGTGAAATTGGAGAAACTGCGTCGGAAACTGCAGCATTATTACTCGAAGCAGACGTGGACGATCGTCCTTTTGCGCCGGCGGTGCACAAATGCGTTCCGCCGCTGCCGTGGAAGGTGACTGAAGAACACATAGAGGAGCCCAAACGTGAAGATCTGCGGAATCTGCGCGTTTGCTCGGTGGACCCTCCTGGATGTCGCGATATTGACGACGCACTTTCTGCTGTCGTTGTGCCCAAGAACGATGGCGTCGAAGGAGAAGAAGAAATTGAAATTGGCGTTCACATCGCGGACGTGACGACGTTTTTGAAACCTGGAACGCCCATGGACGACGAAGCTCTGCGCAGAGGCACGACGACGTATTTAGTTCAGCGCAGATTAGACATGCTCCCTAAACCTTTGACTGAAGATATTTGTTCGTTGAGAGCGGACGTAGAGCGACTCGCGTTTTCGGTTTTTTGGCGCGTAGATCCAGCCACGATGCTCCCGAGAAAAGACGTCAAACCGCGCTTCACGAAATCAATCATTAAGTCGAGCAAGGCGTTGACTTATCAAAAAGCGCAAGAAATCATCGACGATGAAACGAACGATAAGAGTGACTTGGCGAACGATTTGAGACGTTTACGAGACGTGTCAAAAGCGCTCAGAGCGAAAAGAATGGAACAAGGTGCTTTGACTTTAGCTTCGCCAGAAGTGAGGTTCGAATTAGACGACGAAACGAGTAATCCTTTAGACGTGAGTTTGTACATCTCTCGAGAAACAAACAAAATGGTCGAAGAGATGATGCTCTTGGCGAATATCGCGGTGGCGGAGAGGATCTCCGAGCACTACCCGTCCTTCGCGTTGTTGAGAAGGCACCCGGAGCCGAGGGAAAAAATGTTTCTTCCTCTGTTAGAAACAGTTAAATTGCTTGGTTTAGAGAACAAAATAAACTGCGCGTCGAATAAAACTTTGGCGGAAAGTTTGGACGCGTGCGTGCGCGAAGATGATCCATACTTTAATACTTTGTTGCGCTTGCAAGCGACGAGATGCATGTCCACTGCGAAATACTGTTCGACCGGGTCTTTTCCGAGAAACGAGCTCTATCATTACGGCTTAGCTTCTCCTTTATACACGCACTTTACGAGTCCGATTCGTCGATACGCCGACGTGATTGTCCATCGTTTACTCTCTGCGAGTTTGGGATTGATTTCCATCGACGAGGTTTTGATCTCAAGCGTTGAGAAAAAAGTCGCCATGGACAACACCAATCTTTTCACTAAGGAGATTGCCGAGACGTGCAACGCGAGACATTTGGCCGGTCAACAAGCCGGCAGAGCGTCGGCAGAGCTCCACACTTTGAAGTTTTTCAAAGATAGAACGACCGTCGCAGAGGCAAGAGTCTTCCAGATTCGCGGCAACAACAACAACAAGACTACTACTACTACTACTACTACTACTACTACTACTAATAATAATAATAATGCTAATAATATCAAGAAGGGCGAGAAAGACGAAGACGAAGATGAAATCGTCGCCTTTGTTCCTAAATACGGCATCGAAGCGAGAGTTAAAGTATCGAAAGGATTCAACGCTCGTCAGAACATGTTTGGAAAACTCAAGGTGAAAATAGAAGTCGAGCAAATGCCGTTTGGACGAAGTAAGTTGAACGTTTCCATAGTCGAATAAAAGAAAACACGCGCGAAACCACCGCGCGAAGAAATAGAAGAGATTTTTAGAATAGAATTCAATAACTTGTGTTAGAAGAAGTATGCATAGGGTGGCTATCGTGATGAGTTTCTTTCATTCGTTCGTTCTTTTGTTATCATATACATTTTCTTTTTCATATTAAATATCATTTTGTTCCCATTTTGTGATCACAACACGGTCCGTCATGGGAAAATTTTGTCGTCAACCGTCCTTTTTGTCTTCTCATCAGTGTTAAATTAAACAGAAGAGTTAAAGAGGGTTAGGAATCAAACTTCCATAAGGAGTGACTTCCTGTAAAAGCTGCAATCCCAAGAACAAGTGCATGAACATGAGCGCGAGACCGTACGGCGCCAACATGGTCGGACAATACGAAATACCCGGAATCAAATACCCCAAGCCGAGGATAAACGAAGTAATCTTCTTCTCCCCTTCGGTTAACCACACCAACGAGGCGATGGCGATTATCCATGGCACGATCGGGTGTAAAAAGAACCCACCAATCGGTCCGAGGAGTCCAGGCGGCGCGAAACCAATCTTGGCGAAGGTTTCAAACTCCATCGCTCTCGGCAAGAGCTGCATCATTGCCATGACCAAACCGGGTCCAACCAACGCAATTTTCTTCACCGAATTCATAAGAGTGTACGGAATTCTCTTCGTAACATCCTTACAGTTGCTCAAAATAGTCGTCATGTGCGCGTAGTGAAACGCGAACGCGTTGACCGCCAACGTCGACGCCGCGCCGACGGCGCTGTATTGCCACACCGCCGCCGCGGCGACGAGAAAGATCAACGAGTGCAAATACGCGGGAACGTCCCCGCCAATCCCGAAAATCCCGGCGACCCCGGCGGCAACGCTCGCCGCTGCACCAGCCTGGGAAAACAAAAGAGGTCCGGCTAACGGCGCCAACGGGCCTCCAACCGCGCCTAACCCGCACGCCGCCATGCACGCGCCCATCGTCGGGAACGCGCCAAATGAACCCGCGCTCATGATCGTCGCCGGCGCATATTTCGACACCCGAATCGAGAGTTTCTTCAATCCCTGTTATCATAAAGAAGTCATCATCAAAGAATTGATGAGGTTTTATTAATAATGGTTAGTGTTATTTAATGAATTGTTCTTCTTCTTCTTCTTCTTCTTCTTCGATGTTGTGTTTACTACTAAACAGCACTTTTCTCCTCAATTTTCTCTGTTAATGTTGTCCTTCAAAAAAAAAGGGGAAAAGAAAAAGCTGACGAGGCAAAAAAAAGGAGAATTTTGAGGATTGAATTGAATTGGATGATGATGATGGAGAGCCAAAGAAGAACTCTGCGTGTCTTTCCTCTCTCTCTTTCTCGCGATCGATGACGATGAAATGGTGGTGGTGATGCCGATTGCTTTTTTTTTTCGCGTTCTTCGATTGTTAGTGTTGACGAAAGAAAAACCATCATCACGAGTTCGCGCAATTATTATTCGAATTCTCCCTTGAGAAAGAAAAACTCATCGTATTTTGTACCTCCACTGATTGCACATCTTTTATCGTCTCTTTCACCGGACCGGTCACGTCGGCGACCGAAATCGCTTTCGCTATCTTCAAAAGACTGTTGTTACTTCTTTTATTAGTATTAGACTTCTTTCTCAACTTCAAAGTCGTCGGGGAAGAGATGAATGCGCTCGTGGTCGACATCATGGACACCATTTTTTTATTCGTTTTTTTTTCTTGTGTCGCGTTTTTGTGTAAAAAGTGGTGTAATTTGTATATTGTACATATTGTTTTCGTGATCTGTGCTCTGAGAGTGATTTTTGAGAGAGAATTAATTCGCCACTTACAACCACTTTACACAAGTCAAATTTAAGAATTTAGAGAGGAGATATAATCACAGCCACTCGCTCACGAACGAAAGATGAAGAAAAAGAAACGAGAGCATTTTCGCGCGGTGGCTCTGATAGTGAGCGTTCTTTTATTAATCGTTTTCGTAGTATCGCCGTTAAAACTCGTAAAGGATTACGAGAAGAGTAAAACGCATCTATCAACGCCAAAATCCTCGGTCGAAATCCGATTTGCCGACTCAATTTTGAACAACGACGCGAAGGAGACAAACTATTCTTCTTCTTCTTCTTCTTCTTCTTCTTCGTATCGCGAGAGAAGAATAAGTAGTAGAAGAAGAAACCTGATGCAATCATTGCTGTCACCAGAAACGATCGAAGCGCAGCCGACGAATTACCACGTGCATGTCGACCGACATCACGTCTCGGGAACTTTTTTGAAACGTGTGTCGACTTTTTTGGGTTGCAAAACGGAGTGCGACAGGTACGGGTACGAGTGCGCTGGGTTTACGTTAGAGCTTACGCAAGTTACGTCGGCGTATGAGTGCATCTTAGTCGGTCGAGGGTACGGTTTAGTCGCGGACGAGGTTGAAAAAGTGCATACTTTTTATAGAAAGAAACGAGGGGTGGATATGGACGAAGATTTTGCGGGATACGACGACGCGAACGTATTAGTAGAGGAACGACGGAGTTCGGAAACGAAACGGATAGAGAATGTCACGTACGATGATTTGGTCATTCATCCAAGCCTGATACGAAAGTTAGCCTACGCAGCAGTAAATGGAACCTTAGCAGAGATTACGAGAGCGTGCGAGAGGGATCATCGGTGCGCGGGCTTTTATAGGTGTTCTGGAGCGAGCGACACGGCGAATAGCAAAGCCGCAATCGCGAGTCAGTTTGGAATGAACAATTTTAGAATCGCGTACACGCAGCAACAATTTAGAGCGTTTTCGGAGGCGATTGTGAAGTTGGAGGAAGCGTTTGCTATATCGAACAAAAAAATGGACGAGTATCACGAAGAAGCGAGGGTGACTGGGCCGCTCTTGGAATCAAACGAGGACGGTTTGAGAGCGATATTCGCCAGCGGGTATTCAAACGCAATTTTCCTTTCGTCCTTGCCAGACTCGAGCGAATTAGTGCAAAGAGAAGGAATACAAACACACTACGTAAAAGTGACAAAAACCACGGGCGGTACAGCGAATGGAGAAAATTGTGTGTTTCCTTTCGAATACGAAGGCGTGGAATATTTCGAACCGACATTAGAAAAATCCTGGGAAGGAAAACCGTGGTGTTTTACCTCGTCTAGCGTGACTTTTACTTATAGCAACGATGAAGGTCAGAAGAAATGGGGTTATACAGATACGTACGCGCAAAATAGAAGAAGAGCGGTGTATGTGAGAAGCGTCAATAGTGAATGGTCGGAGTGCTCTAAAACGTGCGGGGGTGGCTTTCGGACGCGCTCGAGAAGGACGTGTAAAGATTTACTGACGAACCAAGCCGTCGATTCGAGTTTGTGTGGTATTAATAGTGGAAGAGAAGACGACGATGGAAAAGTTGAGATTGAAGTGTGTCACACGCACTCGTGTCAAGATCAGTGTTTCGTTCCGATTGCAGAAGATAGAAAACCGTGCAATCCGTATTACGAAAATATTCATAAGGTGGAGAAAACGTCGGTTTCCGCGGAAAAGGAGAGATGCGAGCTGTACGGATGCTGCTTCGCAAACGCACGAGAATCGGCTTCTGCCTTTAGTTGTTATCAATCTTTGGTGCAAGTTGAGTATATAGGCTCGAGCACGAACGAGTGCGCGGTAAAGCGCGACAGTTCAAGTGCAGTTTCAACGACGATTACTAAATGTGGCGACAGTTGCTGTCGAGCCAGCGACGACGGAGGAAACTTGTGCGAGTATCACGTAGGATACTCGGATCCTTTGAACGCGACAGACCCGTGTGGAGAGTATAGTAATAGTATAAGCAATGCGAGCGCAGTAGTTGACACTGTGAAGTGGGTGTTTTTAGGAGGAAATACGTACATCGAGAATTGCATGCGCTTGAGTTCAACGATATCGAGAACACTCCTCGAATGTCAGAGCGCCTGTCGCGCAGCCATGGCGTCTCGGTGTTCGGCGATATCTTTCTTAGGCGCGAAGAAAAAATGTGATTTGTTCCTGTGCGGGGTATTTGGTAGGAGACGCCCGTTACAAACACAAAATGTGGTTGGGTATGAATCGTACGTCTGGCGATCGGCGGTCTCGGGAAGATGGACGAGCTCCGCGTGGTCCGAGTGTAAAAATACCGGTTATATAACGTACTCGGCATCTTCAGCAGAGTGTACTTTTAAACAGTTTCGAACCGTGCAATGTGTAAATACCGTGAGTGGATCGATTGCGAGCTCAGAATCAGAGTGCGTAGCGGCAGATAAACCATCGATCGAACAATTTTGCCAAGGCGCGTGTCCATCCACGAAAACGTGCGAAGAGCTCGGGACGAATTTCTCGGTACGAGACGCTCTTTTACAAGCGAGTAGGATTTGGGAGAATAACCCCGACGGTGGCGGATATGACCAACACTACGGCGGCTTTCCGTCTCTGCGTTCGTGTGGCACTCAGATTTTTGATGCGGCCCCGAACCAAACGTGGGCGAGCTTCACGAACGACCCTTTGGCGTCTGGGTGCTATCAGGCGACTGGCGCGCAAGGCGTCTCTGGTTACGGTAATTATCCCAAAGACAGAGCTTTTAAATATCATGATTACTGGACGAGCTCTTTAAATCGAAGCTGCGCTTGGAACGACATTACGTGCAACCCAGGCGTGTCCTACGGGGTAAATAAGGATTTGTGCGAATCTCGAGGCGCTCGGTTGTGCACAGCATACGAAGTCGCCCTTGGTTTACCACAAGCTTATTCTGCGCAATATTGCCCAACTTCGTTCGTTTGGACGTCGACCAAATGCGATGAGAACGATTCCACTGGTGTTTTTGTTGCAAATCCGAGTCGCAGTCGTGGTATGTATAAACACTGGAACAAATTAACGTCAGCTATGGAGCAAATGGGGGGCAACGCCAAACATTGCGTTTCCGCGTACACGGATGAATACCAGCACATATACCCAGCGTGTTGCGCAGACTATGCAGTGAACACTGCAAGTAATGCATCTGGATTCAATGCTGCGTATTATAACGACTACAAGGAACCAATAAGTGCTGCTGCGTATACTTCTGTGTACGAGCGAGAAGTTGAAATCAATCGCGGTCTCGCCGGTCTCACCAACGGGATGGATGGATACTGCAAAAGAAAAACATATTTGACGGACGATTTAAGGACGGTGCGGTCGAGCGACATCGTCGTTTTGCCGTGCAAGGCGTATGAGGGTTCTTGCACGCCAACTTCTTTTAGTAAAACGTCGAGGAGTGATAGGCACTCGGACTGTTCAAGCGGTACGTTTTGTGCCGTCGGAATAGGGGAAAAGTACGGATTACCGAGAGGCTCAAACGTCTGCATACCAACCTATCATTACAATCAGATTAAAGTATTAGTTGGTAAAATACTAACTGGTGTACAGACACCGCTGGTATTTGTCGAACGCGGTACGGCGACACTTCCGGCGAGAGCCTCTGTGAAGATCTTGCGAGGACAGCGTATTGGGTGCATGGGCGCATGGGACGGGACTGCAGACGTTGCGGCATCAAAGACGCTTGTGAAGCAAAGCGGGCACTCGGTGCGTTCGAGCGCTAATTACGTGCACATGCGACCATTTAGCGATGAAATGCACACGAATCAATCGAGTATTCATCAACCGTACATGGAATGGAACGATTTCATCGCCGATGGGCGGTATCGTGTGCCCGGATTTTTATACGAGGACGATAGGCATCAGGTTTGTATGTGTGATTTAGACGCGAATGACTGTAACGCGCCAGCCTCTTGGGACGATTTAGGTTTCGTAACGATCGAAACTGAGTCTGATTATTACGAAACGCAGCGTTGCGGACTCCCTCATGGTGGCGATTTGTTCGAGTCTTACGATTCAGCCTCTTTCGAGGAGTATATTCCTCCTCACACTCTCCATACTTTACAAATCTCGCAAGAACGGTTTAGAAAAACCTATTTTATCGAATTTTGCGCGCAAAGGTGCACATCGAACGCTCGATGCGCGGGATTTGATGTAGTCACTCGATCGGCCAGTTCACATTCTACGTGCCGTTTGCGATCGAGTTCGGTCAAGATACGCCTTCGCCAAGGGAGAAATGAAGATTTATTGATTACATTTTACATGCGACGCGACGAGCGCGATCGCGGAATGCACTCTTGGGATTGGCAGCCATCTTTGAACTTTGCTTCGAATGGTACGCACAATATGCTTCAATCGCATTGGAATCAGGTAATTCCAAACGAAATTATTCCCAATCTCGCCCTCGGCGGAGGAAGTATGAGTATGAGGGTGAGCGGGGATTTTGGCGGATTTACCGAAAAGATATTTCCTCAAACGGGAAATTTCACTTCGGATTCGTTGACACTAGGTAGTATTGCAAAGTTGCGACGTAATATAGACCCGTTGATTGGTTCAAAGAATTACTTAGGTGCAGGAGCAAGTTCGAAGTTTTACTCCGAGAGAGAACTTTCGCACGTTTCGTTACATTCTGGGGATTCGAAAGTTTTTCCTTTACACGGACAGCGAATTTATCACAGCGATGGTGGTCTGCTAGGCACAGAACCAAAACGTACATATCGGTACATAGCTGCAGATTCAGCTGAGTTGAGCTCGTTACAGACATCAGAAAGTGTGTTTTTCTCTGGAGGCTTGTATCTAGACTACGCGAAGCCTACGTGCGGCGGGACGGCGAATTCTAGTCCGTGCTTCCATAAAAAGTCTCTCGTGATCCACGCAAACGCGGATGGAAGTGATGTTACTGAATACCAGTCGAAGTGCTTCATACCAGCGTTGCATTTATCGGCGTCCCTTGGAGGTGCGGGTTTCGAAAGAGGGCGAAAAATATGTTACACGAATGCTGAGCAAACCGAATGGGGGTATTGCGACTGCGAGGAGGAGCTTTCTTCCGCGATTTTGAAACGCACTCGATATTGGGGACAAGACTCGATTTTTCATAACGCTAAATATCGAGGCGAAGAAGTTGTGATGATTACCGATGATTTTAACGCCCCCATTCAATCGATGAAGTGTGTCGAGTCTGGGTTAGGGCTGACCTCTGGTAAGTTGAGCGAGTGCGCTTTTTACAGCAACACGACGCTGTGCTTAGAGGACGAGCGATATTACGACTGGGTTCGCATCGATTCGCTCTTCATTAAACCGGTGAGTACTTTGCAATACGTACGCAACGACTTGGATCCAGCATTAGGATATCCCACCGGGTACGTGCGATGCCCTGTCGGCAAGGTTCTCACCGGCTTAGCCTTTACACACGACACGAATCAATCATCTGCCAAGGCGGGTGTAGTTCCGCGTTGCGGCACGCCTAGTGGTTTTACCGTTGATAGTTCTAATGAAGTGAAAGCGCGAACTTTTGCATCAAAAAGCAATGCAGTAAAAAAAGGTACGCATTACGAGATGGACGAGTCGTGCGCACAGGGATACATCGCGACTGGTGTCGGTCTCGTCGGTATGCGCCACACCGATTCATGGGGAACCTCTGTAATGGAAGATTCTTCGTTCAACGACAGACACTTGCTGTGCTCGCCGGTTTCAGCTATTGGTCTTGGAATTGCGGATGGATATACTTCGAGGTCGTGTAAAAAGTTGGACTGCGCAAATGCAGAGATTCTTTCTTCACAAACCACCGAATCCTTGAGCCAGTGTCTGGCTGGCGGCGCCAATCCCTTCGGGTTTAGTCCAGCTTCAGGTGCGACGTTTACGTATGCGCGCGAAACGAAAGTATGCAGAATATACAAAGAAAGATGCGATGAGACCTTGACTGCTGTACCTTCGAGTGTTCCTTCTTACGAATCATCAACTTCCTATCTCGGAGAAACTCGTTTTACCCCGGTGGAATACCTGCACCCGGTAACGATATCGGATTTGGCCTCCTTCGTCGTGATGTCCAACGAGGAAGGCGTTGATTATTTCGTAGGAAACGTCGACGTTGTCTGGGCCACGACACCTTGGAGCATATGTTCGAAACCTTGCGAAAGCGGTGTACAATTTCGTAAAGTTTTTTGCGCGCTCAGATCGCGCCAGATTTTATCTGACGCAGTGAACGATTCTAAATGCGCTCATTTCGATGTAAAGCCAAACGGCATGCAATCGTGTAACGCGTTTAGTTGCAATCCGCAATGCTTGTTGAAAGTAGGCACATCGCGAACAATTTGTGTTCCATATGAATTGGACTCTCAAGGAAACACTCAAAATGTCAACATTCGAAAAGCCACGTGCGAGAAATATGGCTGTTGTTTTGTGCCGTCCACCAGTGAAAAGGAGTGCTACTCGAAAAATTTGACGGAGTTAAATGAGGTTCTCCACGCTCAATGGGTGCCACTTGCGTGGGAAAGGTGCGGAAAGACTCCACAAAAGCGTCGTGCGGACCTGGAAATTTCGCGTAACGATATAATTCAGAAAAATCTTTGGAACACCCAGTCGCGCATGAACGCATGCGTGTGGCCAAACGGTACGCGCGCCGAGATACAAAGATGTATAGCAGGGGCAATGCCACCTACAACTCGACTATGCGATCAGTACGAATCACATGGTTCGCTATGTAATGTAGATTGTCATTATGGTCGGTGTGAGGTTATGGCTGATTACGGCACATGCATTTGCCTCAACGGTTGGGCTAAAGATCCGGACGGGAAGTGTACTCTCAAACGCGGCATCGATAATGGAGAATCGTGCGCGACACCTTCGTGGAACGTAAGCGAATGGAGTGCGTGTGAGAAGGCACCGATAGGATCTGGGATCGCAAGCACCGGTGTGCGCGGGCGTAGTGTTAAGTGTATACCATCTTCGGCCATATGCTATACTGCGTATTGTGAAGCAGCCACAAAGCCGGCTGAATTTGACACCTGTAGCTACACAGAAACCCCTGCCTCCTTGTTTTTGCCATCAGGATGGACCCACTTTTTGAAAGCAGAAGCGAGTGAATTACTCGACCCAATCGATGACTTTATTCTATTCGAGCGGCGCGCGCATACGAGCGAGAAGACGTTCAATGCATCTGTCAGTGAGTGCGTCAGGGCGTGCTCGCATACCGCTAGATGTCCAGGTGTGGTTTTCACGCCTGACATTGATGATAACCCCGAAAGCGGCAATTGCGGTTTTATATCAACTAAGAAATTAAGCAGATCAGCGTCGCCAGCATTTGAGCGATCAAGTAGGTCTCACGTGTTTGCCAAGCGCGGCGTATTCACGCAATATCCGTACATGGGGTCCGAGGCTTTCGGTGAGCTGTTCAACGTTACGATCGACTCAGGAGAAGTATGGACGGAAGTGTTAACAAACGCTTTGCTTGATTGGAACGAAAATCATGCAAAATCTCAATCCTCGATCCCAGAATCGGATACAATTTGGGACTTTATTAGAACTCAAACGGGAGATCAAGGCGTGAGTTTGAGGAAATCGCTCTATTCACTATCGATGCCGACGCATCCTAAAGTTGTGGAAAACCTTCGCTTTTTGAAAAACTTTTTCGACGACGAGCAAATAGTAGATTCGAACATCCCCGACGTTCTTCTCGCGTTCTCGCAGAGATACAGAAACATAGGTTCGCTAATAAACTCAACCTCTCCCGAGCAGGGAGAAGACGGGGCTACCGCAGATGTTGAATTCACAAAGTTGCGAAATTACTGTGCGCAACATGGGAAGCAATTCAACGCACCCACGTCAAGATTGAAGAACCCTTCTCCGATCGCCGCTCTGGATTATTTGATAAAAAAAGTGGGTAGAAAAGATCTCGCTTTCCCTCTTACAGATGCACCATGGCCATTACTAACGATACATCCAATTGCTCATATTCCCACTGAGGAGTGCGACTGGATTTGGAGCCGATACGAAGACGCGGAGGCAGATAACCCAGATGAGTACGTTGATCTCAATCGTACCAGTAAAGCCGGCATCGCTACTTCTTGGTTTCGATACAGTTCTAATTACGACAGCAATAAACCAGACGCAAACGTGTGTCGAAATTCGAATTGGTACAAAGACTCTCTACCTCGGATTGCCGAAGATGGGGGAGGGAGCGCCAGGTTGTCGTATCTACATGTTGGAAATGTTGCATGTAGAGGCGGACCGGCGACAATGGTCCAACAACCCGGAGGTCACTCAGCAGCAATCGCATTTAATAAAAGCCCAAGTGGGTTATGGAAAATGAATAAGTTTGGGTTCATTGCTGGTGAAGTATCGACGTGGTTGACTGATGTGAACCCGCTCCCTACAGACGATATCCGGAGACGTGGAGAAGGGATTGAAACGTCCTTAGATTACATATCTTCGATACCTCGCGCAATGAACGAAGGCCTGGATAGTTATTTAGAGGTTCGGCTTGCTATGCAGCTATTTCGCACCTTCTATTATAATATGGGCGGCTTAAACACCCAAGAGCGGGTCATAATGCTCTTACTTTCCACGTTGGAGAAAAATCCTCACGTCCCTGAAGCATGGGATTTAATTTTCACGCACTATCAAATGACATCAATTACGAATACTACAATCCTCGAAAAGGCTGCCAGACAATTCTTGCACGTCGCGCGTTTCTATCCTAAGAGTTTGGAGAAATTTCTTTCAGCGGGCGCACGATTAGTAGGATGTCCTTTTGGTGTGACCAGTGATGGTCCACTAAGGTATTTCTTGGATGTGGTCATCCCCTACATACTTGAAGGGGAAAGCTCAATGTTTAGATCGGCGACAAGGTATAATGTTCTTCTCAGAATACTACCATGTTATAGGAGCGCGTATGGAAGTAGCATTGCTGTCTTGAATCTGTTCAAATCGGAACTTCTTGCGCTGGCGTGGAATGAACCCTCCGCTGGAATCAGACGAGCGACGCGAACTGACTTTACACTCATCGATACGCCTGGTAGCGCAAATGCGTTCAAAAATGCGTTGACATTTTTGCTCGGATGCGGTCCAGAGTTTACGAAAGGTATATGTTTCAACGGTTTGGCCGGTTACGACGCCAATGCGACGAAGTTGTGGCTGGAGGATTTGTTTCTTGAAATGCCTAGAGGTCATGTTGGTGGCCGCATGGATACTCTTGTTGGCACTTGGACAATATGTAACGAACCTGACATCAAGCCACCTTTCGGTATTTTAAATGATCCTATTTCAACGTGGACGCAAAGAGGGAGAGTCGCGGAACGAGGTTCTTTTCGAACTTTCAAAGCTTACCTTTTGAAGTATAAAAGGCTTGCGGGTACTTCATTCAACGTGACTAACGAAACTGCTGTTTTCGTGGCGGGAATTGATCAAAGTCTTTCAAATCCGTCCACGTTATATTCCAAAGGTCTTCTAACATATTCAAGTTCACCTAGTAATAGGATAATCCTGGCATCGTGCTCAAGTCCATACGAATATCTCGGAGAAGGCGAGTGTATGGTGAGTAACGGCCTCGAGTCCCCGATGACATTTCGAAAGGAATATTCTGATTTGAATCCGCATGTCGTAGGAACAAATGCGCACGAGGCTAGGAACCGATGTAGAAACAAATGTCTCGAGTTCACGTGGTGCCTTGCCGTAGAAGTTGAGCTCGATGCAGAGTCGCAACTCACTCCTGGATGCAAATTAATAACGGATTGGACGGCTTATGTAGTAGAATCTGGTAACACGCTTGCAAACAATTTTTGGGGAGGCGCAGAAACTCTCGGTGGCGAAACGTATCAAACTCACTGTCATGGTGGAACTTGCCGCGCCGACGCGCCACGTTTTTTCGGTGGCAGAGTGCACTCTCTAACAGGTCATCATTGCTATGCGAAGCCAGATATTGCACCGCCGTCGCCTGCTGCACCGCTCCCCCCCCTCTTGCCTCCCCCTCCGTTACCATTGCTACCTTCACCTCCGCCACCTCCACCGGACCTTGATTACTCGTATCTTGGTGAAGGTGAGTGCCGCCAATCAAATGGAAATTATGGGATAAAATTCTCAAAAAGCTGTTACGATTTATTCCCCCACACGAGCGGTACTAATGCTCATGACGCAATCATTCTATGCAAGGCAAAGTGTATCGTATTCGCGTGGTGTTTAGCTGCAGAAGTTGTACTTCGGGATATTTGGCCAACACCTGAGTGTCGATTAGTTACGGATTGGAACGCTTATGTTGTTGAATCGACGAATACATTCCAAAACAACAAATGGGGAGGTATGCAAAGTATAGATGGTGAAAATTATCAGACTTATTGCAATGGAGGTTCGTCCCTGTGTGGGCCTTCAAATGTTTTCGATGGAGGGAAACTCAACAGTCGAGAGGGATACCACTGTTATCTGAAGACTGCTTCCGCACCTCCGGCGACTTTACCACCTCCGAAACCACCGCCATCACCTCTTCTATCCGGTGTGAGTGCGGGAGTGTTATCAGAAACCGCGAAAAATAACAGACGTGTGCTTATGGAAGAGAAATTAAATGAAAATCATCTTATCTTTGACGCTTCATCGAGTTCTGACTCGTTAATATATCGCTTCTTTTACGACGCGGAGATGAATCTCGACGCGGACGATGGCACTTCCAAAGTTCTCGTCGCGTCATTGAGTGCAGAAAACACGAATAGGGGATTCGATGCATCTCTCCTCGCTCCAGTATCGGCAGTCTCTCTCGATCCAATAAAAAGAGAAGCTTATGGTGATAATGGATGCTCTGTGGGGTGCGTAGTTTGTACGAATGCGACCTTTTGTGTGACGTGTGACATCACCTTCAACCCGAATATATCTTCGGGAACAAATTATTCCAGAATTTGTCTTGCGGCGGGTATTCCAGATGCACGATCACCGTTTAACTTTACTCGGCAAGATTTTGCGGTCGCACCCCCGCCACCGTCGCCAATCCCCTCACCACCATTTCAAGCGCCATGGCCACCACCAGTTCCTCCAAAACCGCCGCCATCGCCACCAACTCCACTTCCTCCTCCACTGCATCCGCCGTTCCCCCCTCCCTCGACATCGCCACCTCCAAAGCCGCCGCCGCCGTCGCCACCGCCTCCTTCACCACCACCTCTACCTCCACCTCCACCTCTACCTTCACCTCCTCCTCTATCTCCACCACCACTACCGCCACCTTTGCCTCCTCCTCCTTCTCCTCCTCCTCCTTCTCCTCCGCCGCGTCCTCCTCCTTCTCCTCCTCCTCCGCCGTCACCGCCT